>Ga0102959_1000033_pt1 | contig 43207 bp, 28 predicted proteins | sample SalPonF2_B_D2_MG_FD_84520 | JGI IMG/M metagenome (GOLD analysis project Ga0102959, IMG submission 84520) | Salt pond soil microbial communities from South San Francisco under conditions of wetland restoration - Salt Pond MetaG SF2_B_D2_MG ...
AAAGTACACCGTACGGATGCTCCCATTTGATTTTATTTCATAACGGGCATGAGAATACAAATGAATGTCAGGTACCGGCATTAGTTCGTAATGAAGATACTTCGCATCACTTTTTGGTATGAAATGATTGATCTTGCGGGTTACCGCTTTAATATTCGCATTTTTGGAGAGTAAGAGATATTCCCAGGTAAACGTAATTCCTGAAAGACTATAGCCGGTAAGAGTTTTATAAGTAGCTGCATCCATCAGGAAATTAAAATCAAAATGAGAATTGGCCGGAACGTTCTCCATTACGGCTGTAACCCTTAAATCAATTTTTTGCTGGAAGTAATACACAGAAAATGTTTTCCCAATGGGATTTTCATTCCCGAAGATTTTCCCGGCTGTTTTTTGTGTAAGTACCACGCTATTGGGTTGCGAGAGCGGAGAACCTTTGTCTCCTTCCAGGATCTTAAAATTAAAGACCTCGAAAAAACTGGAATCGGCGGCAAAACCCTTATTTACCACAATCTTTCCCTTGGTGTGTTTTAATCGCGCAAATAACGAGTACAATTTAGCCATACGGCTACGTTCAACAATTTCTGGTATGGAATGTAAATTTAGGTGAAACAGACTTGACCGGGAAATAGCATCCTTTTGTCCTGTTCCCGATTGTGAGGTACTAACATATTCCAACCGTACAATTCTGTTAGAATGCTTGAAAAAAGTATCGTAGCTTACTTCATGGGTCACATAAAGATAAATCAAAATGCTGCATACTAATCCAATAGATAAGCTGATTATGCTGAAAGTAGCATAAACTTTATTTCTGCTAAGATTCCTAAATATGAATTTTAAATGATTCCTAAACATGTTAGAACAGTTTTAAGGGCCTAGAAGTCTGTCAGAATTAGCTAAATCCACTGCAAAGCCGTCCGTCAGCAGCATCCAAGATTTTGAGCTCATTTTCGTTACATAGTACCACTATTTGCCTCAAAAAATCATGGAATCTGACTCAAACTGACCATTTTTCGCTACCATTTCCTAAATCCGACAGACTCCTGGAAAGTACACTATTGCCACCGGAAGGCTTTACAATCTATCCTGTTTTTTAACACTGATATATTTTTCGGAAAAGCATAAACCTTACTGCTCTTGGTACTTGTTTTTATTCTTACTTTAATAAATGAATCAAAACAGTTTCTGCACTCTTTTTGATATTTTATCGTTCCCCAAAGATTCCACTGTTTTATTTTTTCCAGGGGAATATCCTCAATACCCTTTTTACCAAACCATGAATCATCTTCTAATACCAACTTGACAGGTATATTATGATGCTTGGCATAACTATACCAATCGAAAAAAGAATCTGAACAACTAGTACACTGTTCTCCAAAGGCATCAGCGCTCAAATAAAAAATAATTTCGTTCTCTGAACACGATCTTATGCGGGGTATGGTAGTCCTTTTAATTTTATTATCATTCAGCGTATAGACCGTATCCCCTGAAACTGCAATTAGTCGCCCCTGACTAAGACCTCCAATTCTATCAAACCGATCTTCCGACAGATTATAGCGTATCAAAGCATTTCCAATTTTATAAGAATGGACTTGGAAATAAACATTGCCGGAATCCAGAGAAAGTGCCTTTATAAGTTCATATTTAGGCATAATTTTCTTTTTCCAAAATATTTTCATTCCGGGTCGTTGTAAAAACTGGGTATCACGGGTAATCTTTTTACCTGCTGCAACATTTTCTATAAAAGGGATCTGTCTTCGAACTAGTGAATCACTGAAAAAAATAAACTCACTCTTTCCTTCTCGTGCAACGACAACGCCTTCATTACCAGAGGTTATTAACTCAGAGTCATAAAAAGGATTATAAGGATTCTTGATTTTAATTTTGAATAAATTACTAGCAGAATCTTTAAGATCTCCAAATGGTCTAAAAGCCTTCACTTCTTTATTAAGGCTATCCATCTCCTGAACTACATTCACATATCCATATAGCTTTCGATCAAATGATATTAACCCAGAGGGAGGTTTTTTTAATACGTTCCGGCGTACCAGTTCAAAAGTTTTTTTATCAAGAATTGTTAAAGTAAAACCTTTACCATCTAGTACAATGAGATGATCTCCTCTTAAAAGTAGTTTTAATTTTTCTGAAGAAAACTCGGCCGGTCCCTTTCCTCTACTACCAAATTTATCTATAACTTTCCCTTTCTTATTTAATTTTACTATTTGATATAGTTGATTAGCAACAGCATAAAAATGCTTTCCATCATATTGTACTTCATTAAAACCGGCCCAATAGTTTTGGGCCGGAAGTTGTAAAGCAATGAGATTAAATAGAATAAATAAACAAACTGCGGACGTTATATTTCTCATATAGATATTTTATAATTATAAAAAGTATTACCAATTATTATAAACACGAACCCGCTGCATCTTTGCAGTAGTTACCTACAAACTCATAGTACAGATCCCGTGAATAAAGCCCGCTCTCGTAATTTTGATATGCTGTTTCTGTACAATTATGATATACCTCTAAGGCATCACACGATGCATAACTATTTCCAGTTTTGGGGGTAATAAAAAATAGCATAAACAAACAACCTACTGCCATTCCTTTTAAGATGTTCTTTTTAAATGAATTCATTTCCAACGTTTCCATAATACACCTCTCATTTTAATTAATCTTTCATATTGTTTTTCTGCAAATACTGAAAAATCAAATCAGTTTTGCAAATCACTAAATCAACGAAATCACGTAACCTACCAAATCTCGTTTCCTTCAGCTTCTGCCTATCAGCTTGCCCCTTTTTTCTTTCTTTGTCAATCCCCGAATGTACTCCCCTGTAGCACTCCCCGTTTTTACTTCCCGAATTCACCCATTAACAATGCCCGGATCTCTTTATCGCTCATTTCCCTGATCCGCGTAGGCGAGCAGCCCAGATGCCGGTTGGTGAAGTTGTTCAGGTCGTGCCAGCTAAATAGGCTGTGGCCAAAGGCCACCTCCAGTAAATCCTGATGGTTTACCCGGAGGGCCCGCACCAGGCTCCTCACCCGCACCTCTGTCAATACGTCCGACGGGGTGCGATGAACATGGCGGATGAAGTGTCGCCGGAAGGTTCGCGTGGTTTTCGTACCCCATCTGCTCCGCCCACTCGTACACCCGGGCCACGGTGTCGAGATGGGCTTTCAGCTCTTTGATTGCATCCGCAATCGGCTTCCTGTGGGGTGAGTTGCTATGACCGTCTTCATTTTGCGCGTTCTCTTTGTGCTCTTCCATGTCTCGTTTCAGCATCCTTGTCATTTTTATTTGTCTCCTCTCAGAGGCTCCCGATTCATCCCAACCAATAAAATAGAAACGTACCCCAATGAGCATCTCCTCTTGTATAAGAATTCCCGACCACCGGATTGTTACAAGAACTGCCCATTTATTAGAAAATTCTAATGGTTAAGCGGCGATCTATAGCTGAGGAAAGGGCACGATTGAATATCGTCAGGATCTGTTGCACACTTTGCAAATGGGCAACATACCAAAACCATTCGCACGGAGGTACGAAATCAGATGTATTTTTTTCTGACTTCTAGCCTTTCATCCCTCCATATCCACTGACTGCCTAATTTTCTGAACCCTGCTAATCAACGCTCCAACCGATGTACAAATAAACTCCTCGTGATCGTTTACAAGCGTCCATTCAAATCTGCCATTCCTGTGAACGGCTTCAATCTGTAACGAGGTACCATTTGATTGTGAAACGCGGTACCCTTCCCTTTCCAAAGCACGCCTGGTCCAAAACACGGCAACTTCATCCCCAAAAAGATAGATGATTTCTTTCGTAGGTTGATGGAGTGTAAACGATCCGGTAGTTCGGTCAAAATCGAAACTATCCTGCTCGAAGACCGATTCGAACGTTCCATCCAATACCAAATCTTCCGGCGTTCCGGTAAACACTTCTCCTTCCATGTTGATAAGCCATAAATTATCCGCTGCTTTTAAAGCCAAATCCAACTCGTGTGTTGACAACAAAATTCCCTTCTTCGTTTCATGGGCTAGTTTTCGTAGCAACCGAATAATTTCAACACGGTTAGGTAAATCCAGGTGAGCTGTAGGTTCATCTAACAGAATAGAGGAAGTATCCTGTGCCAGTGCCCGGGCAATCATCACTTTTTGACGCTCTCCATCGCTAAGGTGCATTACATCCCGATCTATAAATGGCTTAATTCCGGTTGACTCGATAGCCCATTCTATGATTTCATTATCTTTCGGGGTAAGCGATCCAAACCATCCGGTATAAGGTGAACGGCCAAAGGAAACCAATTCATAGACGCTCAAATTCCCGATCGTCACCCGGTCCGTCAAAACCGTACTGATCTTGCGGGCTGTCTGCCGGATAGAAAATTGAGAAAGATTCTTTCCGGAAAGAAAAATCGATCCCTTTAAGGGAGAATGCAGGCCCGAAAGCGTCCGAATTAGCGTTGACTTGCCGGATCCATTCGGACCAAGCAGACATACGACCTGCCCTTTCTGCAAGGCCACATTGATTTCGCTAGCCACCACTTTCTTTGATTTCCGAGCTCCCCGTGTAGGAAAACCAATCTCCAGATCGTGGGTCGATATGATAGTTTGCTTTATCATGAAAATGACGCCTGCAAGTTCTTGCGTTTGATGATCACCCAGATAACTACCGGTGATCCTACCAATGATGTAATAGCACTGATCGGCAAGGTAGTGCTACTTCCGGGCACCTGGGCAACGATATCACAAGCAAGCATTAGTATAGCTCCCATTAAAAAAGTACCGGGGATGAGCACGCGGTGATCGTTTGTACCTAACAACGATCGGGTCAGATGAGGCACGGCGATTCCTACAAATCCAATAGGCCCACAAAAAGCCGTGACGCTCCCAGCCAGTAAACTCGTGCTAACTATGATCCAAATACGGGAACTAGAAACGGAAATCCCCATGCTTCGGGCATAATTTTCTCCGAGGAGCAAACCATTTAGCGATTTAGACATCCCGATGGCAATAATACCACCGACCAGTACTACAATAGCCAAAATCCATAATCGGTTCAGCGGTACCCCGCCCAGGCTGCCAAACGTCCAGATCAGGTAATCTCTAATTTGTTCTGGTTGACTAAAATACTGCCAGATACTTACCATGGCGATGGTGATGTTACCGATCATCAGACCAATGATAAGCAAAGTAACATTATCCCTAACTTTCAACGAGATCAAGAGGATAAGTAAAAGAACGGCTGCCGACCCCAAGCTGGCAGCACCAATAATTATCCAGCTACCCAAAGCTGAAAGCTGTTGGATAGCGAAAATGCTTGTAATCGTTCCCGCAGCTAACATCACGATGGCCACCCCCAGGCTGGCACCCGAAGTAATCCCTAATACTGAAGGTCCTGCCAGCGGATTTCGGAAGAACGTCTGCATTTGAAGACCACCGACCGAAAGAGCACTACCTGCTAAAATTGCTGTTAAAGCTCTCGGGATTCGAATGTTGATGATAATTTTTTGCCAGGCAAAATGATTGGTTTTTCCACCAGACAATATGGTTATTATTTCTTTGAATGGAATATCCACGGACCCCAGCATCAGATTCAATAAGAAGAACACAAGAAGTCCTCCCAGCAAAAGTCCCAGGTAAAGCGAGCGTATTCCGATCTTTTTTTCTGATGATATTTGTTTCTGGGAGCGTTCGTTCATTTTACTTTCCGGTAATAATAAAATTGATGATCGGGAATCACATCAGGATGGAAAATTTTAATCAGATCAGCCAATATTCGTTCGGGATGCACTACGCCTGACTCCCAAAAATCGTTGCCCCCGGAAGGACTCATACGCCGGTTATTATTATAAATTTCTCCCGTTTTAAAAGGTTTGAAATCTTTGAACCTGGAATCTTTGGCCAGAAGATCCTCTTTCGTTTTAGCATCACCAGGATTAATCCAAACATCGGCCTTTAATCCAATGCGATAAACCACTTCAAAATCTTTTCGCATGCCTCCGGTATCCTTCGATTCCGACCAAGGGTAATCGGCTCCGGCATCCCTTAAAATAGTTGCGTTATAACTGCCGCCGCCAGGAACAAACCACGCACCTTTATACGGCATGTTAGTGATGACAAGCGGCTTTTGCTGTATATCATTGACAGAAGATTTCAACTTCTTATAACGCTTGGCAACAGCAGAAAACTTTTGGTTGGCAAGCTTTTCTCTGTTCAGTAGAGCTCCCAGTACTTTCACCCATTCAGCCTTCCCTAGGGGTGTGGTCTCAAGCCATTCTGAATTTACCAGCACGTTAATACCGGCATCTATCAGAATTTTATAATTATCAAATTGCGAAGCTTGCCCACCGGAAATCATCAGCAAATCGGGCTGCATATTCAAAGCTTCCTCTTTATTAAACGCCCCCATTGGGAAACTGGCAATCTCCCCTTGATCTAATTTTTGTCGAATATTGGAATTATAGACGTACTTAGCCCCAACCATGCCTTTGATGATATCCGAAGCATTCAACATTTCGGCAACTCCAACGTGAGTGGTAGAGGTAGCTATCATGCTTTGTATGGGAATTGGGATTGGCCGCGCATCCCGGACATTAACGTTTCCTATCAAATCCCTCGGTATTAACGCATAACGCAGAGTATCCGCTTGGTTTTGAAAGGGATTTAAAACCTCTAGCAGCTTGTAATTTTTGTGATAAGTAATTCGAAATCCCTTGGCATATTCAGCATGAACTTGTTCAGGAAATGATATTGACTTTGTAGTCTGATGTGATTGTTGCTCATGAGACGAAGATTGGCAGGCAACGGTCCCGAAAGAGAAAATAACAGTCCAAAAACACGTATATAAATTTAAAAAAGGGTAGAAATATCGTCTTGAAATCATGGTACAGCTTTTCTCCCGAAAGCTTTTCCCTCATCAACACAGGCAGGTCTTCTGGCTCACTCTGTTTCGACTACCTTCCCGTCCGCCAGCCTGGCGGTCAGTGGCACGATAAGATCGAAATTTTAAAAGAGTTTACAGCAGCGGGGACTGCTCCGGACTTTCCTCCAAAGAGGAATCACCGGATTCCCATTTAACCGTTTCCCATAATCAGGAAAACGAACCTGTATTAAATCAGTATGTTAAAATTTTATCAACCGTTTAATGATAACGGTATTAGGTATCATAAGCCAATACTGTTTGGAGGTTTGTTGGGAGCTTTGCAAAACCCGGTGTCACCCTGATTTAGTTCAGGGGCTTTTGCTAAAAGCCCGTTAATAGCTTTTAAAGTGATAAAGCAGTAGATGTTGAAACAAGTCCAACATTGACACAGATGGTTTTGCAAAGCCCTCTTGTTATTAGTTCACAGAGTCGATAGATCTATTTAAACAGAATAGAAATCAGACTCTACTTAAAAATTATCACGCAACCTTTTGACGATCTCGACGTAGTGATAAGCAAATATCCTTTTAACGGTTAAATTTAAAAGTCGGGATTTTTAAATTATGAAAAACTTAGCCAAATGGACCATACAAGGGACATTTATTTTTACTGCGATTCTCACTTCCTCATGTAGTTCTGAGATGCAATCGAAAAATTTAAGTGATGAGGATTCTACCACTGCCATCCCTGTTGAAGCTGCAAGTGTTCAAATCGGTGACATCTCCGCTTATTACTCAAGCACTGCTACACTTGAAGCTGAGCAGGAGGCTATGGTTGTTGCCAAGGTCAGGGGTATTGTAAAAAATCTGGCAGTTGAAGAGGGTGATTACGTCAATGCTGGGAAGGTTTTGGCAACCTTAGAAGATGAGCAGTTGTCGCTTGAAGCGGAAAAAGCTAAAGCTACAATGGATCGCCTTAATAATGAACTGAAACGGAAAGCGGAACTGTACAATAAAAATTTAGTGAGTGCCCAAGAATTCGAAAATGCCAAATACGAATTTCAAGCCCAGAAATCCGCCTATAAACTTGCAAATCTACAGCTTGAATATTCTCAGATTAAAGCTCCCATAAATGGAATCATTTCTGATCGACTCATCAAAGTTGGTAATATGATTGATGCCAACCAGGAAGTTTTCAAAATAACTGATTTTGATCCCTTACTTGCTGTGCTCAACGTGCCGGAACATGAAATGGATAAGCTCCAAAAGGGACAGCAAACGCTCATCCAGGTAGATGCTATAAAAGGAAAAAGTTTTGAAGGTCGCATCTTGCGAATAGGTCCCACCGTGAATCCAGAAACCGGCACTTTTGAGGTTACTGTTACAATTAATGACAAATCTCGTCAGCTCAAGCCGGGGATGTTTGCCCGCGTTCGCATAGTCTATGATACCCACCAAAAAACACTCATGATTCCTAAAAATGCTGTTATAACCGAAGATGGAAACAGCAGTGTATATGTCATTAAAAATAAACTGACTTACCATATGCCGGTACATACAGGTTATGTAAATGGAAATGATATTGAAATTCTTCAAGGGCTTACCAAAACGGATACCGTAGTAACGATTGGTCAAAGCAGTCTCCGGGATAGTTCCCTGGTAGAAATTGTATCCTTTTAACCTGCCGTCTTATAATTTAAAAAACGGGACATCATCATGAGTTTGATCAATTTTTCCATCCGGCGTAAAGTTACTGTAGCAATGTTTACCATAGGGATCATACTCTTTGGTTTTGTATCGCTCAGCCGATTGAAGATTAATCTACTCCCGGAGCTCAGCTATCCTACCTTAACTGTACGCACGGAATTTAAGGGAGCCGCACCTGCAGAAGTGGAAAACCTGGTATCCAAACCCGTTGAAGAAGCACTTGGAGTGGTAAAGAATGTGCAGCAAGTTCGTTCTATTTCGCGAGCGGGCCAGTCTGATGTTACACTGGAATTTGCCTGGGGAACCGATATGGACTTTGCCAGTGTGGACGTAAGAGAAAAACTCGACGCTCTCCAGCTTCCTCTTGAGGTAGAACGACCGGTAATCCTGCGCTTTGATCCGACTTTAGATCCCATTATGCGGTATGCCTTTTTTATTGAGGATGAGTCCAAAAGCCAAAATCCGGTTGGCTTAGCCTCATATAGCGATCAAAAAAGACAAGATAATCAAATTGAGAAGCTCAAAAAATTACGCCGTATCGCTGATGAACAAGTCAAGAAAGAGCTTCAATCTGCCAATGGGGTGGCTTCGGTTAAGATTAGTGGCGGTCTCGAAGACGAGATCGAAGTGGCAATCAACCAGGATAGGCTGGCACACCTGAATATCCCTATCGAACAAGTTACCCAGGTTCTCAAAGCTGAAAACGTAAATCTTTCGGGCGGCCGGCTCGAAGAAGGTTCGCAGCAATATATGGTGCGCACTCTTAACCAGTTTCAAAATGTCGATAATATCCGGAATGTAGTTATTACTTCCAGGAACGGAACGCCGGTTTATTTAAAAGATGTGGCAACAATCACGCAGGGATACAAAGAGCGAGAAACGATTACTCGTCTGGATGGTCAGGAGGCGGTCGAAGTTGCTATCTACAAAGAAGGCGATGCCAATACGGTAAATGTGGCAAACAGTGTAAAAGCAGAGATGAAGAACATCAAAGATCGTTTGCCGAATGGAATGTCCATTACAAAAGTTTATGATCAATCCACATTCATCTCTTCGGCTGTCGATGAAGTGGTAAACGCAGGATTAATTGGTGGTATTCTGGCGATCATCATTTTATATCTTTTCCTGAGAGACTTCTGGGCAACGATCATCATTTCGCTTTCTATTCCCGTTTCGGTTATTGCCACTTTCAATCTGATGTATGGCAATGATATCACTCTTAATATCATGTCGCTTGGAGGAATCGCACTGGGAATTGGACTGCTTGTTGATAACTCGATCGTGGTACTGGAAAATATCTCGCGACATCACAATATGGGAAAAAGCACACTGCAAGCTGCCAAAGATGGCGCCGGCGAAGTAGGTACTGCCGTTATCGCATCGACTCTTACAACTATCGCTGTGTTCTTTCCGCTGGTTTTTGTTCATGGTATTGCCGGACAACTGTTTCGGGATCAGGCGCTAACGGTCACTTTTTCTTTGTTGGCTTCGCTGATCGTAGCTATCACGCTGATTCCCATGTTATCGACGCTGGCCGGCAGGGAGAAATCCCGGATAGAAAAGCCTGAGTTACGTGAGCCTTCAACAAAAGTTGGGCATTGGCTACGTGCCGCCCGTATCTTTGTTTTCGAAACTATACCTATCAGCATCATCCGCTTTTTTAGCATCGTCTTTCGTTCTACCAGCAAAGGGATACAGTTCATCCTGAATCCCTTTCTTAATGCTTTTGAAAAAGGATACAACAAAATTGAGAACTATTATCCAAGTCTGCTTAAGTGGGCAATCAGGCACCGATCCCTGGTAATTTCTTTGGCTTTTTTATCATTGCTTGGCTCCCTTTTTCTTGTCCCCCGTCTCGGGATGGAATTGATTCCTTCCCTCTCACAAGGTGAATTCAATATAGAATTTCAACTACCTCCCGGTACGCCTATCGAGCAAACCGACCGCGCGTTACAAACTGTACAACAGGCTGCTAAGCAAGTGAAATCTGTCCATACTACTTTTGCAGTTGCCGGCACCGGTAATAAGATGGATGCAAATCCCAACGAAGGGGGAGAGAATTGGGGCGAATTAAATGTAGAGTTGACCGACGGCGCAGGCAGATCGCTTGAAGAAAGTACGATGAATAACCTCCGAACCGACCTGCAACAAATTCCCGGTTTAGAATATAAATTTTCGCGGCCTGCCCTATTTACTTTTAAGACTCCTGTTGAAATTGAAATCTCCGGTTATAATCTGAAAGATCTGAAAAAGGTGAGCGATCGTATTCAGCAAAAAATAAAGGCTAATGATCGCTTTGCCGATGTAAAATCCACGATGGAGCAAGGTAGCCCCGAAATCCAAATCAGCTTCGACCGTCCCAGGGCTGCAGCTCTAGGTCTGCAAGTTTATAAAGTTGCAAACCTTATTGTGAGCAAAGTGCGTGGGGATGTGGCTACTCGTTATTCGTACAGAGATCGAAAAATTGATGTCTTGGTTCGTGCTAAAAAGCAGGATCGTTCTTCGGTTACTGATATTCAGAATCTGATCATCAACCCGAACAGCGATGCTCCTATCCCTCTTTCCAGCATTGCCGATATCCATGTGACAACCGGCCCCAGCGAAATCCGACGTGTTAACCAGCAACGAGTGGCCATTGTTTCAGCAAATCTCAATTATGGGGATCTTTCAGCGGCCGCAAAAGATATTCGTGGCATTATCAATCAAACAGCCATTCCTATTGGCCTGCAAGCCCAGGTTGCCGGACAGAATGAAGAGATGGCTGCATCTTTTAAATCCCTGATATTTGCTCTCACACTGGCGATCTTCTTGGTCTATCTCGTGATGGCCTCACAATTCGAATCACTGTTGCATCCGTTCATCATTCTTTTCACTATCCCCCTTGCGCTCGTAGGCGCAATATTGGGATTATGGATCACCGGTTCACCTATCAGCGTAGTCGTCTTTATCGGCCTGATTATGCTGGCGGGTATTGTAGTCAATAACGCTATTGTGCTGATCGATCTCATCAATCAGCTGCGAGCTCGTGGAATTGGCAAAATCCAAGCCATCCTCCAGGGAGGAAAATCAAGGCTCCGCCCTATTTTAATGACAACGCTCACGACCACACTTGGGCTTCTTCCTCTTGCAATTGGGATTGGCGACGGTGCCGAACTTCGAGCTCCGATGGCTATTACCGTAATTTCGGGTCTGGTATTTTCAACTATGCTCACCCTTGTAGTTATTCCGGTAATGTACGCCATTATGGATCGCAAAGTCTATAAGACGTCAGAAGGTTCCGTCAATCAAAAATTGACTAAGGGAGAAACCTCATCATGAAATTAACAGATATTTCTCTTCGTCGTCCGGTAACGACCATTATGGTGTTTATCAGTTTCCTGGTCATCGGAATTATTGCAAGCAGGCTTGTACCACTGGAATACTTCCCGGACATTTCGTACCCGGGAGCTTATATATCAGTGCCCTATACAAACTCCACCCCGGAAGAAGTCGAGAGAACCATTACTCGTCCCATTGAGGAGGCTCTGGCTACCATCGGGGGAATTAAAAGAATGAACTCTAACTCAAGTGAAAACCAGGCGGGTATTTTTGTAGAGTTTGATATGGGCACCGATATAGCACTAAAAGCGCTTCAGATCAAAGAAAAGATTGACGGTATTCGCAATCAACTGCCGGATGATATGGAACGTTTCTATATCAATAAATTCTCTGCCCAGGATAGCCCCATGATGAACCTCCGGATTTCCAGTGACCGGGACCTTTCTAATGCGTATGACCTGCTGGACAGAAACCTCAAACGGCGTATCGAACGGATCAATGGGGTAGCGAAAGTAGATCTTTATGGGGTTGAGAAAAAACAAATTCGTATTGAACTCATTCCCGAACGCCTGAAATCACACAAGGTAGATCTCAATAAGCTGGCTCAAAGGCTTCGAAACAGCAATTTCTCTTTATCCGCAGGAAAAGTTGAGAGTTCGGCTAAGCGTTTCTTGGTCCGCCCCACGGGAGAAATCAATAATCCGGCAGAATTTGCCAATCTTATTGTTGGTCCCCACAATCTTCGTCTGGCAGATATCGCTACGGTAGGGTATGGCCCGCCCGATAGAGAATATGGGCGTCATCTTGATCAAAAATATGCCATTGGCTTAGACGTATTCAAAGAATCGGATGCCAATACAGTTGACGTAGCAGATCGGGTACTTGCAGAAATCGACGACATCAGCAAACTACAGGAGATGCATGGAATCAAGATTTATGAGATGAATAACCAGGCTGCAGGTATTATTAGTTCACTGTCGGAATTACTCAAAGCAGGTTTGCTGGGGGCTTTCTTTTCGATCCTTATTTTGTACCTGTTTCTAAGACGGCTCAGCACGACTCTCATTGTAGCCCTGGCTGTCCCTTTTTCACTAATTGTTACGCTCGGCATGCTGTATTTCATGGGACTGTCGCTTAATATTCTCTCGATGATGGGGTTGATGTTGGCGGTAGGTATGCTTGTGGATAATGCGGTAGTCATTACCGAAAATATCCACCGCAACCAAAATTTAATGGAGGACAAGACTGAAGCGGTAAAAAAAGGCGTCAAGCAAGTAGCTATGGCTGTAACAGCCGGCACCCTTACGACTATTATTGTCTTCTTACCGAATATCATCAGTAAGCAATCGATGATTGCCATACAGCTTTATCATGTAGCGATTACCATCATTCTTGCCCTTTCCGCTTCACTGCTGATCTCGCTGACTGTTATTCCTCTCCTTACTTCTCGAATAAAACCTCCTAAAAAGACTTCGAAGAAACAATTCATCGCCCGTCTTGAAAACTTTTACGCCAAAGCGTTAGAGGGATTATTGAAAAGACGATATTTGTCAGTATTTATGATTTTCGGAACGCTGATCAGCGTAGCCATCCCGATGAAGTTTACCAATATTGACATGTTCCCCTCTTCAGAATCTCGGGAACTATATCTGCATTACAACCTGAACGACACTTATACTTTGGATCGAGTTGAAAAATCAGTAAACAGGATTGAACAATATCTTTATAATAACAAAAAGAAATTCGAGATTGACGCCGTATATTCCTATTTCGAACCGGGAAATGCTACCTCAACTATATTACTTACGGATGAAGATGAAGCCGAAGAGAATGTAAAAACCATCAAAAAAGAAATTGCCGAAAATCTGCCAAAAGTAGCTACGGGAAGACCTTCTTTCGAATACAGGGATCGAACGGGAGGCGATCAATTACGGGTATTCGTTATAGGAGAATCTTCAGAGGTATTAAGAAACTTGGCAAACGAAGTTGTGCGCAGACTTAAAAATATTCCTGGATTAGCCGACGTTCGATCTGAAGCCAAGACAGGTACTGAAGAAGTACAAGTTGTAGTGGATCGTGAACGTGCACGAAGTATGAATATATCAAGTGAGCAGGTTGCTCAATTAATCTCCAACTCGATGCGGGGTATGAATCTTCGCCGGGTACGAGGTGACTATGGCGAAACTGATGTAGTTCTGGCTTTACAGAAATCTAATCGAAAGAATTTGGATGACTTGATGAGTCTGCCGGTAAATATCGGTAACAATAAATCTGTGAAATTAGCGACCTTAGCTGACTATCGCATTCGTACCAGTCCTCAAAATATTCATAGAGAAAATCGCCAAACATCGATGGGCATTACGATAAACCTGGATGGTATAACAATGGATAAAGCTCATGAACGCATCTTTCCTATTATGGATCAAATTAACTATCCCGCCGGTTATGGATGGAGCCAGGGCCGAAGTTTTCAGGAAAGTCAGCAGGCAATGGACGAGATGCTGATCAATATGTTCTTGGCTATGTTTCTCATTTACCTGGTAATGGCATCGCTGTTTGAGTCCGTTTTGTTTCCTTCCAGTATAATCACCTCGATTTTCTTTGGAGTGGTAGGAGTATTCTGGTTCTTCCTTGTAACAGGAACAACCTTCTCATTTATGGCTATGATTGGCATTCTAATCCTAATGGGGATTGTTGTTAATAACGGGATTGTGCTAATTGATCACATTCACCAGCTTCGTCTTTCAGGCATGCCACGGATGGAAGCAATCATCAAAGGCGGCAAAGATCGCATGCGTCCCATACTCATGACAGCCGGAACTACGGTTCTCGGACTTCTGCCTTTGTGTTTCAGCACTACTCAAATCGGCGGTCAGGGTCCACCCTATTTCCCCATGGCAAGAGCCATTGTAGGAGGGCTTACCTTTTCAACATTGGTTACGCTTATCATGTTACCGGCTATTTATTTAATCCTGGATGATATAAAGCGATGGGGTAGTCGTGTTTGGCAAGCCGGACGGTCGGGCAGTAGGCAGTAAGCGATAAGGCGGTAGCTAGTTGCTTGATACTATTTTAGGAAAATTAAATTCATAAACGTTGAACCACATACTAAAAATGTTGCCCCCTATTTATTTCAGCATAAAAAAGAATGATTGTTCATTTGGGGTAAGGCGAAAAAGATAGGACTGGCACATTTTGATTTCAAAAGCAACTTAGAAATTGTACTTTTGTCTTTTTGAATTATTAAGTACTAAACATGACAGAAAGCAATATTACTTACCAAGAGAAATTTAAAATTCGTGCCTCCGAAATTGATTTCAACCAAAAAGCGACGCTTCCTTCCATCTGTAATCTATTGCAAGAAATAGCCGGGAATCATGCCCAAGAACTGCACTTCGACATAACAGATTTGCAAGAAAATAAGATGACCTGGGTACTCCACCGGTTAGTAGTAAAGATGGATCGATTTCCCGAATGGAGAGAACCCATCACGGTAGAAACATGGCCATCGAGCGGAGATGGCTTACGCGCCTATCGTGATTTCCGGATTATAGATGAAGAAAACAACGTTATTGGGAAATCTCTTAGTTATTGGTTGATATTGAATATTAAAAATAGACGCCCTATGCGTATTCCTAAAACTATATTAGAGATGGCTCCGAAAAATGTTGACCATGTGTTACCCATCCAAGACGCCCATTTCTCCGAAATCAATAACCCTGAGGCTGTAAATACATTTAACGTTCGAAAAACAGATCTAGACCTCAATCGACATGTAAATAACGTACGATATGTAGAATGGGCCTTATCTTGCCTTCCCGATCAGTCGAAAGCCGATTCTATTGATATCAAGTTTATGTCTGAATCCGTTTTGGGAGATATGGTTGTTGCCGAAAGTAATTCCACCAATAATCAGGATAAAAATACTGATTACATACATCAGATTAAGCGACAATCGGATCAAAAGGTTTTGGCGCTGGCAAAAACAAAACTTATGCAATCGTAATATCGCCTAAGCTATATATTGGTGGAACTAATTAATATAAGATCTCAAAAACTCCTATAAATAAATCGCCAACTTTCAAATATCTACTTCATATTACCACCGAGGCGCAAAACTTGGATTAACCAAGCGTGTTGATTTTTGAAGCTGATCGATGCGATCGAAATCTTCATCCTCCAGAAAAAAGTCAAAAACATCGAAATTTTCTTTCAAGTGTTTTTCGGTCGAAGCCTTTGGGATAGCTACTACATTCTCCTGTTCGATAAGCCAGCGTAGGGAAATCTGAGCTGGTGATTTCCCATACTTTTGGGCAATCTCCTGCAGATCTTTATTCTCCATAACCTTGCCTTGCGCCAGGGGACTGTAAGCCGTTATCAAAATATCATTCTCGATAGCGTAATCCAGAAGATCCAGTTGATCAATAAAAGGATGAAATTCCACCTCGTCACAGAAGATGGGAGCTCGAATCTCTTCATTCACTTTTTTGAGCAAATGCAATGGAAAATTGCTAACTCCGATATTCATAGCTTTCCCCTGATCCCGCAGTACCAACATCGCCTCAATAGTAGCCCTAAGATCATACTGATCATTAGGCCAGTGGATCATCAACAAATCAACATAAGGCGTATCCAGCTGGCGGAGACTTTCCTCGGTCGTTTGCAACACATCATCCGCGTCTAAATTAGTATGCCAAATCTTGGTACTCAGAAAAATATCCTCGCGGGGTACATTGGAAACACTAATTGCCTCTCCAATCTCTCGCTCGTTTTTGTACATTTGAGCAGTGTCGATATGCCGATAACCGGTCTCCAATGCCATCCGTACTACATTAGAACACTCTCTGTCGTGAAGCTTGTAGGTTCCCAAACCTATTTCGGGCACGTCGATGCCCTGTATGTTTTTATATTGCATTTTAGTTAAAAGAAATACTCCGTTCTTGTTGCGATTAAATCGATAATTATAACAGTTTTAAAGAAACTAAGATTCACTTAAAAAACATAGAAAGTTTCTTAGTTCAAAAAATCATTCTTTTTTTCTCAATTTTTTAACAGCATAGGCTCCCCCTACAGCAGCCATAATGCTAAGTCCCCCATCAATCGGTGACTGATCGGGAGTATCTAATAAACCGGGAGGTAAAGGCTGGGCCATAATATAATCTGGTAATCCAAATAATATTACCGATATAAATAAAATTGATATCAGAACTAGCCAAAAGGCCTTTCTCTTTTTTATTCTCTTCATATTAGAATAGCAATTATAATTATTTGATGAGCGTCATTTTTCTGGTAAACACTTTCCCCTCTACCTGGAACCTGGCAATGTAAATCCCGCTCGGCATATTTGAAGCATTCCAGATTTCTTCGTGGGTGCCGGCATCCACAACACCATCTACAAGAGTTGCTACTTTTTGACCAATCATATTCCAGATTGTTAGCTGTACCTTGGATTTTTTATTGACTTCATAAGAAACCCTTGTAGTAGGATTGAATGGATTGGGATAGTTTGGATTCAATTTAGCCGACTCCGGCAAATCAGTTGAACGAGCTTGCTTCAATTTAGGCTGTATTGAAAGGACAAATCGAGGATTTTTATTCTTTGATTTAGTGTTATTCAACAATTTATTAGTTGCTGTTTGTCCATTTTTTAATTTTGTCTGGACATCAGAAACACTGAATTGATACTCCTTGCTAGATGACAGATCAATCTCCCGGTTCATCTCTTTATCAAGTAAGCTCACCTTCCAGCCATCCGGCAAGCTATTGATACCATTCCATTGAAACGTCAATGATGAACGTCCTGATGCATCAAAAGAAAGAGGAATTTCAAAAGTGGACGCTAATTTTTTAGGGAGCACCTTTTTTTGAAGCTTATTACTTTTAAGCGAACTGAAAAGGTTTATTGAATTGGGATTTAAAGAAAAAAGTTTATATGCATCATATTTATTTAAGTCCGTCGAACCCTTATCTCCGAACTCAACATAGTAGGTATCGTAATACTGATCACCATGCAACTCCAAGTTAAATCTGAAGTCTGATTCACTAACCGATTTATAGAATTCTTTGCCTTGGTTCGCTTCTAATGCACTCTTATTAAGATCAACCGTACCATTAACTCCAGTAGTGCCAAATCTAACAAAGAATGCTTGAAAAGGCGCTATAAGATCCCCATCGGTTAGCGTTCGATATCCACCATTGCCATCTCCTTTCTCATTATCCCAAATGTAGATATCGGCATCCAAGCCTCCATTCACTTTTTCCAATGCACTCTTTAATGCTGTGACTGATATATCCGTATCAAAGGGATTGCCTAACAAATTCCATCCTTCATTACCTTCAATACTCCCCGAATTATCCTTATCTGTAGCCGATACGTTTACGCTTACAGTACTCGGATTCTCCTTTTTGTTGGTATGAACCACTTTGGGGAATCCTCCCTGAATACCGGATTTCCTAAATTCGTCATCTTGGAAGAAATAGACAATATATCCTCTGCCAGCCTGCAATTTATCGTTCATGCCTCCTGGAATCTGAAAAGAATCAGCCGACTCATTCCAGTAAGCAATTGTGGGATCACCAGCAGGATCGTCAGAATTGGTAAGTCCCTGCATCCAAAACTTTTTAAAAAAGTCATCAAAAGTCGCATCTTGAACCGGAGAAGCAATCATTCTCCATCCTTCATTGCCTCTTATGCCAATAGCATGCCTGGATCCAAAAGGAGTACCGTCAACCTTGGTTCCCGGAGAATAATTACCCTTAGCACTGGCAACTTTATCATGATCACTAAAGGTACTGCCCGTACCATCCGGATTTCGATTTAAAGAGACTCCTTCTGTAGTTGATCCATACGTCACCTGATCAATCTGATTGCCGTTTTGGTCTTTTAAAGTGACCGTCTCATCGGTGTTATTAAGGCTTAAGCCGCCGGATGTAAAAATCTCAGCCCCTCCGAAATTCCCGGAAGGGTTGCCCCCGCCAAATACGATGATAGCTCTATTAGAAGGTAGAATAGTGCCGGAAGGAAATGTATAACTAACATTTTTAGCATCCGAAATCGTCCAGTTGCTAATATCTATATCGGAAGATTCATTATTTACTATTTCGACAAACTCATCCTCTCTGTTACTCTGCACCTGGTCATGATTTACATCATGGCCTGATGGATCGGGCAGCAACTCATTGATCACCACATTCGGAGCATCCTTATCATGGATGGTCAATGTAGCTGTATTGGGAGAGATTATACTCCCGTTCGAGTTATCTTCCAGCTGAAATACGGCTTTCTCCGTTCCTTCAAAATCTCCATCATTCTTTAGAGGAAGCTGGATACTTTTCGTCGTACCACTTGGATCCGAAGCAGAAAAGCTGACTGTCTGCGTTGAATAACCGCCATCAAAATCAGCAGCTTCCGCCGAGCTCGAATTGCCTAAAAATGCAACGTTGACATCTACCGCCTCGGTATTTGCTTCAACAAGTTTTACCGTGAGATTGACGATTGCGCCTTCATCCCCGGAAGAGGTTTGGGATGAAAATCCTATTGTTGGAGGATCAATAAGTTTAAAAGAAGTAGCAAACGGCTCAAATGGGTTGCTGTCATTGTCTTTCCAATGGGTCGGATCACCAACAAGTGTCAAAAGGGAACTAGCGGTTCCTTCCACGCCATATCCCGCATCATACTGATAATTATCGGTAGTACCGAGGTTTAATATCGTGTTATCGGCTTCACTCAATCCAGGCGGGATATCAGAACGATTATTTGCGGTAGATCCGTCATCATAAGACCAAACCGTCGAAGGCCCCTTTGCCCAGCCTACACCAAAAAGATAAGTTGTATCTGAATTGACTTGATATACAATCAAATTGTCGCCACTTACAGAAATATTGTAACTTCCAGAAGTCTCAGTAAATCCATTCCCATCAGAACCAGAATAAGAAATTACAGTGCCAGCCTGAATTTCTGATGGAGCGACATATTTTACTGTTCCCTCATTGTCTCTTAGCTTGTCATCAGTACTTACGTAAGCATTATCCGTAAAATAGATAGTTGTTCCCGACTGTAAATTTACGAGGGGCACAAAATCAAAATTGTCAGGAGAATCTGCATTGACTGTTACTACGGTCACATCACCCGGAGAAAGCGTAGTTTGTGCGTAGCCTTTTACAGCGGCTCCCAAGACAAAAAAAACGAATAGAATAATTTTTAAAAAAAGATCCAGTAACTTTGTTTCCATACACCATTATTGAAGTTACTAACAATATACTTTTACTCTATTTAATGATTTTTTGATCATTTTTCAAAGAAAACTACCTTTGATATGCGGTTATTTTACATGTTAAAATATAACTGTCTATAAATTTCTGATTCGCTTACGACTTTTTTCCTTAAGAATCTGTAGTTCATCTCCTTTCAACGATGCAACTTCTTTATATTTTGCTTTGGCTTCGGTTAGCTGGTTACATTTTTCCAGCAGACGCGCCAAGTTATATTGAAAAATGATATTTTGAGGATAAGATTTACTTAATTTCTGAAGTTGATGTAAAGCTTTCTCATTTCTATTTTCCTTTTCGTAAAGATATGCTAGTATCATTTTAGCATCATTACTTACATAACTTCTCGATTCAGCTGCTAATATTAACAAGTTCAAACCTTCCTGCTTATTAGCTGACAAGCCCGCCATATTAGTCATCCATTTTAATTCACGCGGAATACTTCCCATCATATAAAAAAAGATCCCCTTACCAATTAGCGCCCTGGAATCGGCAACATGCAATGCTAACAACTGTCGGGTATATTTAAATCCTGTCATTCCACTTTGAATAGCCGTTCGATATTGTTTTTCGCTGGCGGCTATTAAGCTTCTATATCCATAGAGACCGCTTAATAAAAGTACCATTGTTGTATCGTGGGGATTCTCTTTCAGCTCGTCCAGACTTACAGAAATAGCTTTCTGAGATCGGCTTAAAAATAAATGGGCAGCCTGTTTAGTATTTTCACCGAAATAATATTCCCAGAAAGGAATCATCGAACTAAAAAAATAAGCTCGCGAATCTTTTGGATATTTTTCTTGCAAATCATCAAATATGGCTTCTGCTTCTCTCCAATTGGTTTTATAAAAGGCTTGTATGCCATTATTTAGTGATTGTTCATACGCAGAAGAATCCGGCAAAAAATTTGGGCTGGTACTATAAGCAAGCTCAAAAGTTAGAAAGCAAAGAAAAAGAGCTATAGAAATAGTTTTCATACCAGCCTACAGATAGATTAACACTATTTATAGACTTTAAACCCCACTTTGTTTCGATACATTCCCTACCTATTCGTCATCTTCGAGATGCATCTCTCCAAGTAGTCCTTCAGTGTAAGCAACGGCTACTGATACGGCAGCATCGCCCGTGATATTGACAGCCGTACGACACATATCCAAAATCCGATCGACCCCGAGGATAAGACCAATACCTTCTACCGGCACGTTAATAGCCTGAAGCACAATCACGAGCATGATGATTCCTGCCCCTGGAACTCCAGCCGAGCCTATTGAAGCTAACGTAGCAGTCAATACGATAGTAAGCTGTTGAGCAATAGTTAGGTCCAACCCCAAGGCTTGGGCAATAAATACAGCGGCTACCGCCTGATAAAGGCTGGTGCCATCCATATTTACGGTAGCCCCAATAGGCAGCACGAAACTGGCAACCTCTTCGTCCACCCCTACATTTTTCTCGACTCGTTCCATAGTTACAGGAAGGGTAGCGGAGCTGGAACTTGTGCTGAAACCAAGGAGCATAGCCGGACGAATTGCTTTGAAGAAATCCCGTAGCTTCATCTTACTAAACAGTTTGAATAGCCCAGAATATACAATGAGAACATGCAAAATAAGTCCCACCAGAACTGCTATGCAGTACCATGCCAAAGCGCTGAGTAGATCCAAAGCTTTAGTTAAATCATTACCAGCCAAATCTACGATCACGCCAGCTATCAAGGCAAAAACGCCATAAGGCGCCAGCATCATGATAAAGTCCACAATCTTGATGATCATCTCATTGAGGGAGTCGAAAAAATTGATGAGCGTTTCTCCTTTTTCTCCGGGGATCTGAATAATGCCTACTCCAAATAGGATGGCCAGAAATACTACCTGTAACATATTTGAATTGTCGGAGGTAGCATTAAAGATATTCTGTGGCACGATATCCACAAAAAAGTCCAGCGGTTTTCGTTGCTTGAATTCCTTTACTGATTGTTTGGATCCCTCGATATTTTGGCTGTACTGGGCCTGCAATTGTTGCTGCGTTTCTTTAGGCAGTGTTTTCCCGGGCTGTATTATATTAACTATCGTGAGGCCGATGGTTATTGCAAAAACCGTAGTTGTTATATAGAAGGCAATTGTCTTACCCCCCATCCGAGATAGTTTGGCTATATCGTTTAAACTGGTCACCCCCACAATTAAGGAAGCCAGTACAAGTGGGACGGCAATTAATTTCAAAAGATTGATAAATATCGTACCAACAGGCTTAATATAATCGGTTGTAAATTCGGCTAACCCAATCATGCTGGCTACCAATCCCCATATCAAGCCAAGAATCAACCCGATGATAATTTGCCAGTGTAGTTGCTTATACCATTTTTTCATGAAAGTAACAGTTTTAAAATTATAGCCAACAGTGCCCCACAACCCGTTGCCAATCCGTTAACAAGATTATTATCAATTTGGATTTTTACTCTTGAAAAAGGGACAGCTATTGACGAGTTATTCTTTTGAAAAATCGCTCCAAAATAAGAATCAGCAACAGATCCCAAAAATCCCGCTATTAAAATGCACAGAAAAATGTAGAATTGAAGTGAAAAGAAATAAACAGATAAAGCGGCTATCATGGCACTCCCTCCCACGGCCGCAATCGTTCCCCGAAAACTAATGCCACCATCATCCCCCGGTTTAACGTTTTCAAATGTTGTAATTAAATATGTAGCACTTGTTTTATTACTGCCCAGCTCGGTTCCCCAAGTATCTGCGGTGGCCGTAGCTATGGAAGCCAAGGCTCCAATCAGAAAAATATTCTGATCGAATAAAGATACTAAGATCAAACAAATGAGCAACCAAAATCCATTTGCCCAAACCTGTAATCCGTTACGTCGTGCTTTATTAGGCAAATCCGGGGATTGTATTTTCCACTTTCCTGATATAGCTGCGCTGGTAATAAAAAAGGCCAACACTATCAAAGCGGTCTTCCAATTTCCCAACCCATAGATAAAGGTGCCGGCAACCATAGCTGCAAACATGCCATCAAGAGTAAGACGCCTGAAAAGGAAGGCCAAAAAGGCAAAAATGATAGCAAGAATTATCCCTAAAAAAATATTCCATTGCACTTGTGTGTTGGCCCCGAAAATAAAAAGCCATATCCCTAAGAATGAAAAAAGAAAATTTAATTTTCGATCCACGAGCAATCGCTATGATTGACCTGATGCCGGCGTTGAACTATTATCGTGCTTGAGAATTGCCAAAATCACTGTTAAATACCCGGCCATGATAACGATTGGAGAAATGTAAAGGGAGATAAAGCCATCCACTTTATTCTCGATGTACATTGCAGAAAACCCAACGATAACAAGAATAAGGCCTACTGATAAAACTTTATAATTCCACGGACCGAATATCATCGACTTTTTGTGGCTTCGGGTACTTCGCTTTTTAGATGCCATTACAAATAAAATAAATTATGATTAATTCTACGCAATGAACGAAATATTTTCGTTAATCTTTTATATCACTTCATTTAACTAAATGAACAAAATTTTATTAATCAATATCTAAATTGAATAAAATTATTCTAGCATCGGCCAGTCCGCGCCGTAAAAAATTACTCGAACACCTTGATATACCTTTTGAGGTACATCCCAGTACTGTTGATGAATCCTATGATCCCAAACTCAGTCCCAAAAAGATTGTGCAGAATTTAGCATTGAGAAAAGCGCAGGATATCTCCAAACGTTATTTCGAGGCTTTGGTGATTGGGGCCGATACTATCGTAGTTTTTAAGGATGGAGTTCTCGAAAAACCGAAGGATAAAGAGCATGCTCGCCGGATGCTCCTGGAGTTAAACGATCAAACTCATAAAGTTTATACCGGCGTTGCTTTATGCAAAACTGATGACCAAAATAACATTACCGAAACTACAACGTTTGTAGAAACAACGGAAGTTACTTTTGGCGATATTAATATCCGAGATATTAACCGTTATGTAGCTTCCGGTGCACCCATGGACAAAGCAGGAGCATATGGGATACAAGACGATTATGGAGCAATATTCGTAAAGCGGATTAACGGAGATTATTATAATGTGGTAGGATTTCCGCTGCATAGCTTTTATAATGTAATGAGCAGTTTTGCCCCTGAATATCTTACCTATGGCAAGTACGATTAATACATAATGATGAACGTCTTCGAAAAAAAATATCTGTTGATAATCCTTTTTTTAGGGATTCTACCCCACCTTACACGGGCCCAGCTCGACGAGAATTATTTTTCTGCGGATAAGCTTCTGCGACAGCAACAATATGAGCAGGCTTATCAAAAATTTATGAAACTTCATAAAACGCACCCAGCATCATTCATCTTTCTTGATAAAGCCGTTGAATGCCTCGTTAATCTTAAAAAATATCAAGAGGCAATTTCTATTACTCAGCAGGCTATTCATAAGGGACAAAACCGGGTCCGTGCCCGTATTCGGCTGGCAGAAATTTACCATTATGAGGGAGATTCTTCCAAGGCTTTATCCCTTTGGCATCAAGTGCTTAAAAAGCATGCCGAGAACCCACAAATTTATATCCAGGTGGCTAGAAAAATGGCTGATTCCAGGATTTTTGACCAGGCTATAAACGTCTATGAAGAAGCGCTGGATAAATCCCCTAATTCAAATATAATTCTTACTGAACTTGCAGCGACCTACCTCCAGGCAGGCAAATACCAAAAAGCTATTCAATCGTATCTGCAGCTGGTTAAGAATCAACCAGAGCGACTTACGTTCGTCCAACGGCGGCTGATGAGATTCCAGGATGACCATATTTATGACGTGGCCATTCTTGAAATTTCTGATTTCCTTGATAACCTGTCGCCCGGCAACCCAAGCTATCGAAATCTTCAACAGTTGGAAGTGTGGCTATTAATGGAGCGCCAGCTCTATAAACGGGCGCTGGTCACAGCCAAAAATTACGAAGCACAATCTTCTAACATCACTTATATACTATATAATTTAGGTTCCAAATTAGCCGCCGACCAGCAATTTGAACTTGCCGAACAAGCGTATAACTACTATATCGACCACGATATTTATCCGATTAAATATCGCTGTATGCAAAATCTGGCGGACGTTTATACCCAGTGGGCACGCTATCTTGAACATTACAATCTGGGCTTGTCTTCCAAGCGAAAAAAACTTTACCAAAAAGCATTCGACACGCTCGCAAATCTACACGATAATACCCCCGGTTATCCTCGATCGGATGAAGTTATGGTCTCGCTGGCTGAACTTTCGCTGGATTTTTTTCATCAACCCAAAGAAGCTTCGAAATATCTCGACCAGCTTCGTAATTTATCCGACAGTTCAATGGTTGCGAAAAAAGCATATATCGAAGGGCGGATTCAGCTATATAATGAGGATTATAGCCGTGCCCGTATTGCTTTTACCAAAAGCAATAAGCAGCAACATATTGGCGACTTGGCCCAAAAAACACGCTATTATTTGGCATTAACCGACTTTTATTCCGGGGATTATGATTTTTCCAAGATTCAGCTAAACGCCCTGGAGCGCCAGAACACTTCTTACTACGCCAACGATGCTGTACAACTCCGGCTGTGGATTCAAAACGGATTGGAGGCCGACTCTACCGGCAAGTTCCTTGACCCCTTCGCCAAAGCCGTGGAATATTTTTCGCAAGGCAAGGATCAGCTTGGCATTAACAAACTGGAAACCCTTTTTGATATGAAAGGCTACAATCCGTTAAAAGATCAGGCTCTGCTCGAATTAAGTAAAAATGTAGATCCGGAAAACGCCCTTTTTGTTTATAAATCGCTGGACAAATATTTGACTGAGCAGGGTTCAACCTCTCCTTTGCACGAACGCTTATTATGGGAAAAAGCTCGTCTTGCAGATCAATTTGTAACCAACAAAGAGATAGCTATCCAATTACCCAAGAGTAATCCAAAATCAACCGATCAAAACGAGAGCCAAAAGACAGAGATCACCATTCCCCGGAATATCGATCAACTTATTCCATTATATGAGAAAATCCTGCTGCATTTCTCAAACGGTTTTTATGCCTCTTATGCGCGTGAAAGAATCCAGAAACTGCAAAAAATCCAAACCTGATACCGATGCTCCGATCTATTTTTATCCTCATCTTCACGATCTTGCTTAATGCTTCCGGATTGGCTCAGCAGCGGCTATTTATACCAATGGATGCCTCTCAGACCAATCATCTAAAGGCTTATGGTATTATTTTTAATAACTTGGAGGATGGCAACTCATCGGAATGGCTGCTTAACTATAAGGGCGGCAGTTTTATGACTAACTATTCGGATGAGCTCCTTAAAAAATGCCGGCTTCGTAACGTTAAAGCAGAGGTTATCTCTCCACAGAAAGCAGCCCAAATCATTTCAGAAGTTAAAGATCCGAAATCTAATACGGCTGTGGTTAAATTGGATAAAGCCCCCAAAATTGCGGTCTATACTCCTAAGCAAGCACTTCCATGGGATGATGCCGTAACGCTCGCCTTGAATTATGCAGAAGTCGATTACGATAAAATCTGGGACCCGGAAGTACTGAACGGGAAACTTTCTCAATACGATTGGCTGCACCTGCATCACGAAGATTTTACCGGCCAGTATGGAAAGTTTTGGGGCAGCTCACGAAATCAGCCGTGGTACATTCAACAGGTTCATCAAATGGAAGCTATGGCCAAAGAGCTGGGATATAACAAAGTAAGTAACGAAAAAAAGGCCGTCGCCCGAAAAATAAAAGAGTACGTGGGCAATGGAGGATTTTTGTTCGCCATGTGCTCGGCTACCGATACCTTCGACATAGCCCTGGCCGCGCAGGGTGTTGACATTGCCCCTACTCCATTTGATGGTGACCCGATGGATCCTCATGCCCAACAAAAACTAGATTTTAGCAAAACACTGGCCTTTAAGGATTTTACCATCAGTAAAGATCCGGCTAAATACGAACACTCGGATATAGATGTGCCGGTACAGTTAAACAACGTCGATAAGTCTTTAGACTTTTTTACCCTGTTTGAATTTTCTGCAAAATGGGATCCAGTACCAACGATGCTGACCCAAGATCACGTAAGCAGCATCCACGGCTTTTATGGACAAACAACAGCCTTCCAAAAAGGCAAGATCAAAGATTCGGTTGTTATTTTGGGCGAAAGCCCCGGCCGAAATCTGGTAAAATATATCCACGGGAACTATGGGAAAGGAACCTTTACCTTTTATGGGGGGCACGATCCTGAAGATTACACACATCGTGTAAATGATCCCCCAACAGATCTGAGCCTGCATCCCAATAGCCCGGGATATCGGCTGATTCTTAATAATATCCTCTTCCCCGCTGCCAAGAAGAAAAAACGCAAAACCTAACGGTTTTACTCAGTGTAAAAGGGAGTGTAAAAGGGGAAGAATTAGACAACATTTTTAATTCCTAATTTTTCATTTTAATTGAAGATGGCTAAAAATAGAGAACCAACTAAAAGTTTTTTCGATCTTGTCGAAATCGTTAAAATCCTTCGTGAAGAGTGCCCCTGGGACCGCAAACAAACGCATCAGAGCATTAAAGACAATCTCATCGAAGAAGCCTACGAAGCGGTGGAAGCGATTGATAAAAACGATTTTGAAGAGTTAAAAAAAGAGCTCGGAGATGTACTTTTACATGTAGTTTTTCATAGCCGGATGGCCGATGAGACCGATAGCTTCTCTATTGATGATGTGATCTATTCTATCCAGGAAAAATTAATACGCCGACATCCGCATGTTTTTGGGGATGAGATTGTTGAAACCGAGCAACAGGTAGCCGAAAATTGGGAAAGCATTAAAATGAAAGAAGGCAAAGAATCAGTGCTGCAAGGCATCCCTAAACATATGCCCGCCCTGATCCGCGCCCAGCGTATGCAAGAAAAAGCGGCTAACGTAGGCTTTGATTGGCCTGAATGGAAACAAGTCTGGGGAAAACTGGAAGAAGAGCTTGAAGAATTTAAAGAGGCGCTGGAACGAAATGACTATAAAGAAAGTCAGGAAGAATTTGGGGATTTACTCTTTTCGCTGGTTAATGTAGGACGTTTCTTTAATCTTAATGCTGAAGACAGCCTGCGATCGACAAACCGCAAATTTGTCCGTCGATTTCAATATATCGAAAAAGAGCTCAAAAAGAAGGATAAACAAATCACCGAGGTTTCACTCAAAGAAATGGATCATCACTGGAACAGAGCCAAATCTGAGTTAAAGTAACACTGCCAGTAACTAACCTATTGGTAGAATTAAATTTGTCTGGACAATTCACCTCTGCCAGTTTTTTATATCAATAATAAATAAGCTATTCTCCGAGAAAAATTAACGATTAGGTAAACGGTGTTAACCTTTCTTTCGTTATATTGAATAAATGATCAGGAAATGGTTGGCTGCGTTCAACTTATCCCTGATTTTTTGCACAAAAAACATTATATTTGATCGCAAAGTTAAAGTATATATCCAATCTAAAATTCGGAGTTAAGAATGGCTGAGAGCTTAAAAACAGAAATAGATCTAAGTGAATATCCGCACATTAATAAAGGGTTAGAAGGCATTGTCGCTTTTACCACAAATAAAAGTTTCATCGACGGAAAAAAGGGAGAACTTATCTACGCCGGTTACGACATAGATACGTTGGCAGAAAATGCCAGTTTCGAAGAGGTATGTTTTCTGCTTTGGAACGATCGACTGCCTAACCAGGATGAACTTGAAGAGTTAGAAGAGAAACTTCAGAACAAACGATCATTGCCAGAACCGGTACTCAGTTATATCAAGAGTACCCCGAAAAATGCAGAGCCGATGGCTGTTCTTCGGACGGCTATCTCCATGCTCTCTGATTTCCATGAAGTTGAAGCTGAAAACGATAAGGAATATCGCATAAATAAAGCAATTTCTATTACCGCTAAGATTCCAACAATTATTGCAGCTTTTGGTCGAGCGCGTAATGGAAAAGAGATCGTAGCTCCGCTCAATGAAAAGAGTACCGCTTACAACTTCCTCTATATGATCAACGACGAGGAACCCGGCGAACAAGCTGAAAAGACGATGGATCTTTGCCTGATTCTGCATGCCGAACATGGAATGAATGCTTCTACGTTTACCAGCCGAACGATCTGCTCTACAGAATCGGATATGTATTCTTCTATCACGGGAGCTATCGGCGCTTTAAAAGGGCCCTTACACGGCGGAGCCAATCAACAGGTTATGAATATGTTGCTGGATATTGAAGAACAGGGAGCAGATCCCGTTGAATATGTAAAAGGCCGGCTCGAACGCAAGGAAAAAATTATGGGCTTCGGTCACCGGGTTTATAAGACCATGGATCCGCGAGCGAGAATTCTGCGCAGTATGTCGAAGAAACTCTCTAAAGAGACAGGACATGAAACGCTCTACGAATGGTCGGAAGCTATCCTCAAGACCATGAAAGATGAGAAAAACATCGATCCGAACGTTGATTTCTTCTCTGCTACCGTCTATTATTCCATGGGGATTAAACCGGATTTATATACATGCATTTTCTCAATGAGTCGTGTTTCTGGCTGGACCGGCCATTACATAGAACAAGCAGAAAACAATCGCTTGATTCGTCCGCGTGCTCTGTACATCGGTGAAAAGAATCTTGATTGGGTTCCAGCCGAAGATCGATAAGTATAAATCCTTATTTGATGAGTATTTAAGCCCCGATTTTTTCGGGGCTTTTTTTATTTTGGGATCCTGAAAATAAGTTTTAATCAAATTGTGATACTTTGACGCTTCGCGATTGGCAAGAAGAACAGCTTTTTATCCTTATCAGATCTGCAACCGATACCCGGTTTGGCAAACAACATCACTTTTCGGAACTGCAACGATATGAGGATTTTTCCAAACAGGTACCGATCTCTTTTTATGATGATATTTCCACTTACATCAAAGAGATAAAAGCAGGAACATCTGATCTTTTTTGGCCAGGCTCAATAAATAAATTTTCGGTTTCTGCCGGTACAACCGGTAATGGCAAACATTTACCCTTAACCAATCGACGTTTAGACGCTGATCGCCGATTTATGCGAAACGTAGCATGGGATTATCTTCGTCAGCGACCTAATTTTTTAAATTTATGGGGTGACCATATAAGTTTGCCCGGATCCATCGAAAATCAGTCGAACCTACAGATTGGAGAAATTAGTGCTTTTACGGCCACCCAAATCCCTTGGTGGCTATCCCCCTTTCAACTTATCTCCACTCATGAACTCGTAAAGTTACCATTCAGTAAAAAAATTGATCGTATCATCGAGAAATCGATCGACAAGGACATTCGTGTAATTACAGCTGTTCCAAGCTGGATACTCACCATTTTTCAACGGTTACTTGACCGGACGGGTGCCAGTTCTATTGCCGAAGTTTGGCCGAACTTGCAGCTGCTTGTTTGCGGCGGGGTCAAACTTGCAAATTACCGCCCCCATCTTCTTAATCTGTTAGACAAGCCAGATATCGACTTTATTGAAACATATGGCGCTTCAGAAGGCTATTTCTCCTATACTGATAATCTTCAAAAAGAAGATATGAAGCTTGTTTTCGACAATGGCATATTCTATGAGTTTATTTCCAACCCTCTGCCCGATCCCAACTCACTATCCATTCAAGAGGCGATTCCTCTGTGGGAAGTAGAAACCGACACCCCCTATGCCATGCTGGTATCAACCAATGCAGGGCTCTGGCGATATGCGATGAACGATATTGTAACTTTTACTCAAACTGATCCTCCGCGCATAAAAGTGGTGGGACGTGTTAGCGAAATGCTCGATGACTATGGAGAAGCTCTTTATATTTATGAGGCTGAAAAGGCCCTCCGGGAGATAGCAAAATCCCACAAGATAGAGATTGGCACTTTTACAATAGCTGCCGAACTTCAAGACGAGCAGGATGTTCCCCTCCATACCTGGTTTATACAAACCTATGATCCGCTGCACACAGATACCCTAAAAAAATTAGCCAGAAAAGTTGATAAAATTCTGAGAGATAAAAACCGTCACTACGAAATACGCCGGGAAAGTGATGCTTTGGATATGCCAAAATTCTATACCATCACACAGCAGAAAATCAATAACTGGCTGGCAGCAAACGATAAGCAAAAAGCCCAAGGAAAATTACCCCATATCCTGCAGAATAAAAAAGATATTACCTTTTTTAAGCAATGAATCGTTTTTTTATAGAGTATAGAGATGCTTAACGTTTTATACTTTTCGGGTATAAGACGTCATCATATTTGCATGAGCGAATTTCATTATTATATTTTCATAATTCATAATAATATCAACTCCACCAAATAAATCCGTGGGTGTACGAGAGACTTTTCACAGATATAGGGATCCACTTTATCTTTTATTGCTGAGCATCATCTTTTTGGGTTGTTATTATTACAGCTTTGATTACAAAGTATTTCTTGGAGGAGATAATGTTTATTACTATAACCTGGGAAAAGCTCTTGCCGAGGGAAAAGGATATGTGACCTTAAATCGACCGGGGCTCCCGCTGGCCTCCCACTATCCACCGGGTTATCCAGCTATTATTGCAATAGTAATGACACTATTCTCTCAAAGCATTCTTACCATTAAGATGCTTAACGGATTTTTACTATTCGGCAGCATTATGGTTTGCTATTACCTGTTCAAAAGACTTTCAGCTAATAGCCACATCGCATTCCTGGTAAGCACGCTCCTCATTTTGAATTCTGTAATATTGAAATACAGCTCTATCATGATGAGTGAGATCCCTTTTCTCTTTTTTTCTTTGCTTACCCTGCTTATTTTCCTTAAAACCGATAGGGATATTTCTCCATTTCGCCAATCCTACTTTTATATCTTTATATTTTGTCTGGCGATTGCCTATTATATCAAAACAGTTGGCATTGCACTCTTAGGTGGGTTCATTCTTTACTTCCTTTTTTATAGACGGTGGCGATGGGTACTCTCCACTGTAGTTGGATTTGTAGTATTAGCTCTCCCGTGGACGATCAGAAATCGGCTTGCGGGAGGCGGATCTTATGTCCACCAGCTTCTGATGGTAAATCCCTATCGTCCCGAGCTGGGAATGGCAGGGTTATCGGATTTCGCAATCCGTTTCTGGAGCAACTTTCAGCGGTATGTAGCTGTCGAGATTCCAAATGGACTGTTCCCATCTCTAAAAAATAGTATTAGCGCATATGGCTTTACCAGCTGGATTATCGGAATTACAATATGCCTGCTAATTGTCTTCGGGATATACAAGCTCAAAAAATATTCCATACTGATTGGCGCTTACTTTATAAGCACCTTCGGAATCCTTTTGCTTTGGCCACAAGTTTGGTTCGGCGTTCGCTTTATCGTTCCCATAATACCGTTACTTTTTTTCTGTTTCCTGTTCGGTTTCCATCAATTTCTCAATTTGCTTTTCCACAAATTTGGCCGCTCATCTTTCTGGCATCCTTTATATCTGCTGATATTTGCTATTGCTTTTATCCCTGGACTCAACCAGCGCAATCACCAAGCTCGCACTTCCTATCCCATTAATTGGTACACCTATATTCAAATGGCAAAATGGACGAAAAAAAATACCCCCCAAGATGCTATTATCAGTTGCCGAAAACCGGCGATCTTCTATTTATTTTCTAATCGTAAAACATTTCGGTTCAAGGATACGCCTGATAACAAGAAACTGCTTCAGGATCTCAAAAAACACGGGACCGATTATGTCGTTCTCGATCAGCTTGGCTTTTCTTCAACACCACGTTACTTGTTTCCAGCTTTAAAAAAATATCGTAATCATTTTAAGACTGTTTTGAGAGGAACCAAAACCAAAACCTATTTACTCAAATTTCAATCAGATACGACACATCATGAGTAAAAACCAAGTGAGTATTGTCGTTCCCGTATATAATGAAGAAAAAACGCTCAGAAAAGTAATAAATAAACTGCTTGAATTGTCTTTGGAGAAACAAATTATCATCGTTGATGATGCTTCGGAAGACAAGTCGTATGAAATAGCATCCAGTTTCGATAATGGTGAAATTCAGCTTATAAGAAAAGACAGTAATGAGGGCAAAACGGCCGCTATTAAAACTGCTTTACAGCATACAAAAGGAGAAATAATTGTCATTCAGGACGCTGATATGGAATATAATCCAGAAGAAATCGAGCACCTGTGTAAACCAATTTTAGAAAAAAAGGCCGATGTGGTATATGGCAGCCGGTTCCGGATCCGGCAAGAAAGTCGAGTGCTATATTTTTATCACTACTTGGGAAATCGCTTTCTTACGTTTCTGAGTAACCTTTTTACTAACAAAAATATGACCGATATCGAAACGTGTTATAAGGCCTTTCGGCATTATCTGATCGAACCCATGCCGATAACAAGCAGCGGCTTTGGATTTGAGGTCGAAGTAACAGCTAACATCTCCAAGACCAAAGCTCGTATTTTCGAGACGCCTATCTCCTATTATGGCCGGACCTACGAAGAGGGTAAAAAAATCACGTTTTGGGATGGAGTATTAGCTTTGCTTTACATTCTTAGATTTAATCTCTTCAGTACCCAAGACATAAAAAACTATGTCGAGCAAGCCAATAAGCAGCTTACGAATGACCGAGAATCTGTATAGCTATGATACGCAGCGATGACTTTCCAGATAATCCCCGAAAGACTAAAAAGCCATCGAAAATACAATACTTATTTTGAGTATCATCATTTCACCACCAGATTTACAATACGTCCGGGGACAAAGATTTCTTTGACAAGCTTTCCTTTCTCTAAGTACTTCTGCACATTCTCTTCTTCTTTTGCTTTGGAAAGCACAAATTCTTTGTCCTCAGCCTTTTCGCGTGATACTTCGATATCAGCCCGAACCTTACCATTCACCTGTATGGGATACAGTTGTGTATCCGAAACCAGATAATCTTCATTGTATTCCGGCCATTCAATATAAGCGATACTGTCTTCGTGACCCAACTTTTGCCACAACTCCTCGGAGATGTGGGGAGCAAAAGGCGACAATAATTTTACAAAACTTTCCAATATGGATTTCGGATGCTCATCCCATTTATTAGCCTCGTTGACGAAAATCATCATCGCCGATATCGCCGTATTGAATGAGAGCTCATCGATATCTTCGGTAACCTTCTTGATGCACTCGTGGAGTGTCTTAAGCTGCTCTTTGGAAGGATCTGATTCCACAACCGAGTTATTCAGATCACCGCTCTCTTCATTTACGATCAATCTCCAAACACGTCCCAAAAAGCGATAAACCCCATCCACATCTTTGGTGCTCCACGGCTTCACCTGCTGCAACGGACCCATAAACATTTCATACAAACGCATGGAATCTGCGCCATAGCGGTCCACGATGTCATCGGGATTCACCACATTACCGCGCGATTTCGACATCTTGTGCGCCTTGGCATCCACCGTAATATTGGTGCTTTTTAAGACGAAGTCATCGCCCTTCTTCTCGACCTCATTTTCATCAACACTAAGCCGATTAACATCTTCATAATGATCAATTTCATCTGAAGAGATCCACTCACCATCGGCCTTAAAGGCAGTATATTCCATCTCTCCAAGGATCATTCCTTGGTGTACCAGCCGTTGGAACGGCTCTTTGGTCGAAACCACACCGCAATCGTACAACACCTTATGCCAGAAACGCGCATACAACAGATGAAGCACGCTGTGCTCGGCTCCACCGACATACATGTCAACCGGCATCCAGTATTTTTCCTCTTTGGGATCCACGGGCGCCTCATCAAAATAGGGACTGCAATAACGCAGGTAATACCAACAAGAGCCTGCCCATTGCGGCATAGTATTGGTTTCCCGCTTCGCCGGTTTTCCGGTCTCGGGATCGGTGGTATTCACCCAATCTTCAGCACGGGCCAACGGCGGATTTCCATCCGACGTCGGTTCAAAATCTTCCACTTCGGGCAACGTTACCGGCAACTGGTCTTCATCCAGCGGCTTCGGCTCTCCGTCAACGTGAATAATGGGGAAGGGTTCGCCCCAATACCGCTGACGTGAAAACAGCCAGTCGCGCAGTTTATAATTTACTGCACGCTTGCCTTGGTTTTTCTCTTCCAGCCATTCAGTGATCTTCTCCTTGGCTTCCTCAACATCCAATCCATTCAGCGATACCTCATCATTCTCAGAGTTAACGAGCGTTCCTTCTTCGGTATCGGTATAAGCTTCTTTGCTTACATCTCCGCCTTTGACCACCTCTACAATGTCCAGATTAAATTTCTGAGCAAACTCCCAGTCGCGGTCATCATGCCCGGGAACGGCCATGATAGCCCCGGATCCGTATGTAGCCAACACATAATCGGCTACCCAGATTGGGATCTGCTTTCCGGATGCGGGATTCATCGCATAAGCTCCGGTAAAGACACCGGTTTTTTCTTTGCTGAGTTCGGTCCGTTCCAAGTCGGACTTACGTGCCGCCTGATCTTTATATTCTTCTACAGCTTCACGATGTTTTTCGGTCGTTATTTTATCCACCAGGTCATGCTCCGGTGCCAGTACCATATATGTAGCTCCAAAAATCGTGTCCGGACGTGTGGTAAATACACGGATTTTCTCATCATAATCGGCTACCTCAAAATCGATATCGGCACCGATTGACTTCCCGATCCAGTTGCGCTGCATCTCTTTGGTGGAGTGCGGCCAGTCAAGATCATCCAATCCCTCAAGCAATCTGTCAGCATATTCGGTGATCTTGAGCACCCACTGACGCATTGGCTTTTTAACAACGGGGAATCCGCCGACTTCGCTTTTTCCGTCGATCACCTCTTCGTTGGCCAAAACAGTTCCCAATTGGGGGCACCAGTTCACGGGCACGTCGTCTTCGTAGGCCAGACCTTTGTTATATAGCTTCAGGAAAATCCACTGCGTCCACTTGTAATAATCGGGATCAGTGGTGTTGACCTCGCGATCCCAATCATAACTGAAGCCAAGCGATTTTAGCTGCTCACGGAAACGATTCACATTCTTTTCCGTCGTCTCACGGGGATGCGTGCCAGTCTTCACCGCATACTGCTCGGCCGGCAAACCAAAAGCGTCCCAACCAATGGGATGCAAAACGTTGTAGCCATTCATCCGCTTGTAACGAGCCAGAATATCGGTAGCAGTGTAACCCTCAGGATGACCTACGTGTAACCCCGAACCGCTGGGATAGGGAAACATATCCAGCACATAATACTTGGGTTTGTCATGATTTTCTGGCGTCTTAAACGTCTTGTTCTCTTGCCAATATTCCTGCCACTTCGGTTCTATGTCTTCTGGCTTGTACGAGCTCATTCAGTCTGTATTACTACAATTAATATTCATATTCATGTATCAGTCGCCAAAGATAAGCAAAAATTGCACTCGTTTGAAGAAAGGATTATTTTCGGGGACTTAAGATTGTGTTATGGGGATTTGATTCCAACCGCTCATAGAAATTGAATAGCCTGGCCGCCATCGCTTATCAAAAGCGTTAACAGTATCCGTTTTGATGTTTAGAAATTAATTTCGCAAACTAAGTCTACTAATATTTATATACTGTTTAACCAATACCTCTAGTTTCCCAAAAGCTAGCATCTTTTTAAAGAAATTATGCTGAAAACAATACTAAAATTCACTGTACGAAATCTTAGGAAGAGCAAAACGTTTACTCTTTTCAGCATTATAAGTCTTAGCTTGGGATTTTTATGCTGTATGTTGGCTTACCTTTATATAACGCACGAAACAAGCTATGATACCTTTTTAAACCATTCTAACCGGATTGCCAGAATGGAATATAGTGGATCCTCACAATCAGGAGAGTCGCAGAGATATGCAACACTTCCCCAATATTTTCTACCTGCTCAACTGCAGTCAATTACTGAAATAGAGAAATATACCAGATTAACTCCGCTGCCGAATCTTTTTCTTTCGGCAAATCATCAAAATAAGATAGAGGAAAGCCATGCTTTTGCCGCAGACTCAAGTTTCTTTGATGTTTTTAGCTTTCAATTTCTTGACGGGGTTTCGGAAGATCCCCTATCGAAACCTAATAGCATCGTCCTAACACAGCAGGCAGCCCGGAAATATTTTGGAAATGCGAAAGCGGTCGGCAAAGTGCTTCAAATCCACTATGCCCAGCATAATATCCCCTTGACGGTAACAGCTGTATTACAAAATATCCCCTCTAATTCTAACTTTAATTTTGATCTGTTAATTGATGCCCGAAGCTTTGAACAGCTGTTTAGTAGGAAAATTGCAGACACCTATACAGCTTATGAATATCTCTTGCTTTCCAAGGGAGCCAAAATACAAAAAGTGCAAAACGAGCTAGACAAAATTAAACCTCAATTAAAAAATGCCCAAAATTTTGAGTTCAACTACAACCTCATTCCAATAACCGATATACATCTGTATTCTTCTGCAAGGGCAGAAATGAAACCAACAAGTGACATACGCTACATATATTTCTTTTATCTAATTGCTTTTATCATTCTGATTGTTTCTTCTATCAACTATATTTCTCTTTTTCTTTCGCATACGGCCGACCGATTTGAAGAAATGGGAATTCGAAAAAGCCTGGGAGCGTATAACTCGCAGCTTATTAGTCAACTGCTTGTGGAATCGGTGTTTATTTCCATACTCTCGCTAGGCCTTGCTTTTGCTTTGGCCTATTGGGCATTGCCGGTGTTCAATTCATTAACCGGCAAACCTTTTATGTCTAGCAACCTGTTTTCTCTTGATCTTATATGGAAAAGCGGTATAATTGCAGCAATTATTGGTTTGCTATCAGGTATCTATCCCGCTTGGTCGCTTACTAACAGACAAACGTTAAATGTACTCGGTAGTTTTTCTAATTCTGGTAAATCGAATTCAAATTTTCAACATACAATTGTCGTCCTGCAATTTACAGCTTCCATTATCTTGATCATAAGCACACTGGTCGTACACAATCAACTTAGTTTTATACAAAATAAGGATCTGGGATTTACCAAAGATAGAATTATCACAGCGAGCAACTCATTAGATGGTCATCTTTCTACGTTCAAAAATATGCTCTCTAATGATCCGCAAATTAAGAATGTTACGGCTTCTTCTTATGTACCCGGTACCAGCGAAACAGGGGGAACAGGTCCGGTAAAAATATTAGAAAATGGCAAAACGGTGACCTGCAACTGGGTTGCAACAGATTATAATTTCTTTGATACTTTCGGTATCAAAATCCTAAAAGGACGGATATTTTCAAAGGAATTTGCTACTGACTCCACGGATGCCTTTATAATCAACCAAGCAGCTGCTCAAGCATTTGGACTAAAAAATCCGGTAGGTAAACGAATTAATGCTTTTAACAGGACTGGAACAATTATAGGTATAACAGACAATTTCAACTATCTGTCTCTACACCAACAAGTTCCTCCGATGATATTTTTTATAAATAAGAACTATTATTTCTCCCTTTCCATAAAATTAACCAATAATGCCTCCATTAGCTCCGGCCTTCAAAAAATTAAATCGGCATGGAGCTCAGTCGAACCCAATATTCCATTCGACTATTCTTTCCTGGAAAATCAATACGAGAAACTATACCAAAGTGAGCAACATATGGGTAAAAGTTTTCTTGCGTTCTCAATAATTGCCATCATCATTTCTTGCCTTGGTCTGTTTAGCTTGGCCGCTTATACGGTACAGAAGAAAACAAAAGAAATTGGCATCAGAAAAGTTTTGGGGGCTACAACTGCAAATATATTAACACAATTCTATACCAAATTTTTCAAATTGATTTCGCTTTCTTATCTGATTGCTATACCAATTTCTTATTGGGTTCTATCCAAATGGCTGGCAAATTTTGCTTATAAAACAAGTATTGGCGTTACTCCTTTTATTATCACTTTGATAGTTACATGTCTTTTGACAACACTTGCATTAAGTTATTGGATACTCAAGGCAGCTTTTAAAAATCCAATTGACTCAATCAAAACCGAATAAAACCACCTAACCGCGCATTAAGCGGACACGCCTCGCCTGGACTTGCCAACTTTCTGGCTTTTTACCTCTCCGTTCGTTATTTAACCAATCAACACCCGGTCGCGTGCACCTTATGCGCAAGGTCATTATACCCACTTATGTAGTAACAAGCTGTGTGAAATTATTTTGCCGTTAAAGGTTAAATTTTAAAGGCATTTATCATTCATTATCTAATGTATCTACCGTATTAGCAGTGGCCGCTTTAACAGATTCATAACTGACAGTCGTCAGCGCTATAATCAACGTAGTCACGATGGCGAGGCAAAATGCCCAAATGGGCATAGCAATGCGGAAGGCAAATTTCTGCAACCAGTTATGCAGAAACAGATACGACAGGGGAACAGCAATCAGACTAGCGACAGCAACAAGGAACACATAATTCTTATAAAAGGAGAGCAATATATTCGGAATCGTTGCTCCAAGCATCTTTCGAATGCCTATTTCCTTGCGTCTTTTCGCAGCCATATATGAAGAAAGGCTAAACAATCCCAAGCAGGCAATAAGCAACGCCAGTCCGGCAAACAAGGCAAAGATTTTACCCATCTGTTGATCGTTTTTATATAAGGCATCAAACTGGTTGTCAACAAACTTATATTCAAAAGGGGTATTGGGTAACACGGTTTCCCAGGCATTTTTAATTTGAGAAACCGTATTGGAAATATCGCTTGTAGGTCCAATTTTAACGGAAAGTATATAAAACTGCCCCGGATCTATAAGAAATACCATGGGGGCGTAATGCTGATAGAGAGAAAAGAAGTTCAAATTTTCTGTAACTCCAATAATTTTTCGGGGTGGAATTCCAAAAAACTTAATTTTTTTGCCAATTGGGTTCTTTAATCCAAAGGTTTTTACTGCCGCTTCATTCACTATAAATGCCTGTGTGGAATCTGTGGCATATTCGTTAGAAAACATTCGGCCCTCTTTTAGTTTAATGCCATAGGTATTGAAAAAATTGTATCCAACCGAATTCCAGTTTATCATGAGTGAATCTGGGCGACTCGGAATTTTTGCCAGTGTCGTCCCCCCTGTTTTTCGTATACCAGGTACAAATCTGGAAATGCTAACATTTTTAATTCCAGGTATTGAATTAAGATGTGTTCTTAATAAATCATATTGGTTGTTATTGACGTTTTGTACAGTTAGGATGCGATCCTTATCGAAGCCCAGATCCTTGTTTTGAATATACTGTAGTTGCCGGTAAATGGTTACCGTGCAAATGACCATCGCAATCGAGGCGGCAAACTGTACAATAACAATAGATTTCCAAATGGTAGTCCCCTTTTTCCCGGATGGACTTATTTCCTTTAACGTTTTGATGGGTTGGAAAGATGAAAGCAGGAGCGCCGGATAGCATCCTGCCAATATGCCAATGATTAGGGCTATCCCTGTAAACAGTAATATCATTGGGACATTCAAAAAATCGGCAAAGACAAAGGACCTTCCTACCAGATGATTAAAAAAGGGTACGGTCATATAAATGACAATATATCCGGCACCAAGGGCAATGAGCGCCAGTAATATAGCTTCCGCCAAAATTTGACCGATAAGCTGGCCTCTTCTGGCACCAAGTACCTTGCGGATACCGGCTTCTTTATAGCGGCGGAGGGCCTGTGCCGTAGCCAGACTCGTAAAATTAATTCCGGCGATGATGAGCAGTATGACACCAATGATCGAAAGAAAATAGATATAACGGATATCACTATTGGGAATAATTTCACCTGTCACATGGCTATGCAAATGAATATCGGTAAGAGGGCGCAGTTGGTAATCAATAAACTGATAATCAGGTTTATCATACATTTTATCTAGTTGCTGCTCGACCTTAGCCAGCTGGGCCCCTTTTGTTAACCGCAGGTAATTGTACGTATAGACGTCGTCAAAACCATAGGGATACAAATCTTGGTAGACATCCTCAGAAACGATGGCATCAAATTGCAGATGCGTATTGGAGGGGACCTTGACGACTCCCGCCACGGTTAAGGGAACCGTTTTATCTTTATAAATCAAGGTAAAACGGTTTCCCAATGCTTTTTGGTTTCCAAAATATTTTTGGGCAATATTTTGGGTGAGTACAATACTGTGATGTTGTTGCAGCAAGCTTTTTCTGCTTCCTTCAAGAAGGGGAAAATCAAAGAGTGAAAAAAAAGATGAATCCGCCGACCAGAAATTCGTTTCCGTTATCTTTTTGTTGTTAGCCCTTGCATAAACATCGCGTAGTTCGGTAAAACGCGTTTGATTATCAATAGCAGGGATAGATTGATAGGCTCCGGGACTGGAATGTTTATTAAGGAAAGCATAACGAGACTTGGATTTACCCGTGAAGCCACTGGTGTTTTCCAACCGGTAGATTTGATCCGCGTGGGTAAAAAAACGGTCGTAACTCAGTTCGTGCTTTACATAAGTGTAAATAAACATGCCACACGTTATGCCGATGCACAGGCTCAGCAGATTGATACCGCTGTGTATCTTATTTCTTTTAAAGTTACGGAAGGCTATCTTGAAGTAATTTTTTAACATATCTGCTTTTGTTAATGATTTAACAAGATGGCAAATATTAATTAAAATTGATAGAAAGTAGTATCATCCTAAGCATTAGCGGTATAACACTTGCATTAAGTTATTGGATACTCAAGGCAGCTTTTAAAAATCCAATTGACTCAATCAAAACCGAATAAGAACCGTACAAACAGTATAGAAGCTGACACACTTCCCTCATGTGCGTAAAGTTTTGTATTTGGGCTATTCCCAAAAGATGAAGGTTGCCACACATCATCCATTACATCCACTCTGTTGCAATAAACAAAGGTTTTGCAATCCTTAGTAGCAATTCTTGTTTGTTAAAAAGGATCTTAAACCATTCTGATCAATAAAAAAAAATTAGACTAAAAAATTGTTTGCACTCACATTATATTATTTGGGAGACGTCATTAAAGAGATATATTTTAATCCGTATCACTAAGCTAGTAAATACACATGCCCGATTCTGTTAGTGAATTACAATATCTTAAATTACTCGCAAACCAATATCCGTCGATCCGTGCGGCATCCACGGAGATCATCAATCTTAATGCGATTTTGGAACTCCCCAAAGGAACCGAACATTTTATCTCAGACATCCATGGCGAATACGAATCATTCTTGCATGTTCTAAAAAACGGATCCGGATCCATACGACGGCGTATCGAAGAGATATTTGAAGAGACCCTGACTACCCAGCAGAAACGGAACTTGGCCACACTTATTTATTATCCCGAACAAAAGGTGCCGGCTATTTTAAAAGAGATTGATAATGCCGAACGCTGGTACCGAGACACTCTTTTTCGCCTTATCAAACTGTGTCGCGCTTTTTCATCCAAATACACACGGAACAAAGTCCGCAAGGCGCTGCCCAAAGATTTCAGCTATATCATTGAGGAATTGCTCCATCAGCAGGAAAACATCAAAAATCGGCAACATTATTACAGCAGTATCATCAATTCTATCATTGAAACTGACCGTGCGGATGCATTTATCACTGCCCTGTCTCAGCTGATCCAAAGCCTTACGATTTCGCGCCTGCATGTAATCGGCGATGTGTATGACCGCGGTCCCGGTGCTCATATTATCATGGATAAACTGATGGAGCATCACGCGGTCGATTTCCAGTGGGGCAATCATGATATTGTGTGGATGGGGGCGGCTGCGGGCAGCGAGGCTTGTATTGCCAACGTGATTCGTGTTTCGCTGCGCTATGCCAACATGGAGACCATCGAAAACGGGTACGCCATCAGCATGCTTCCGCTGGTTTCACTGGCTGTGGAAGTGTACGGGGATGATCCCTGTGCGGAGTTTCGTCCCAAGGAAGCCGACGAAGAATTTACTAAAAATGAACAGCTGCTGATGGCCAGGATGCAAAAAGCCATTAGCGTGATCCAGCTGAAGCTAGAAGGGCAGATCATTAAACGCCGTCCACAATTTGAAATGGAAGATCGGTTGCTGCTTGACAAAATTGATTATGAAAAAGGAACCATCCACCTGAATGGCAACACCTATCCCCTGACGGA
>Ga0102959_1000034_pt1 | contig 43054 bp, 46 predicted proteins | sample SalPonF2_B_D2_MG_FD_84520 | JGI IMG/M metagenome (GOLD analysis project Ga0102959, IMG submission 84520) | Salt pond soil microbial communities from South San Francisco under conditions of wetland restoration - Salt Pond MetaG SF2_B_D2_MG ...
AGGTCGTGAGCTGGGTTTAGACCGTCGTGAGACAGGTCGGCTGCTATCTATTGGGGGTGTGAGGTACCTGACGGGAACGTCCGTATAGTACGAGAGGAACTACGGATGGTCGCCACTGGTGTACCGGTTGTCCGAGAGGGCACGTGCCGGGCAGCTACGCGACACGGGGTAAGAGCTGAACGCATCTAAGCTCGAAACCCACCTGGAAAAGAGGTACCGCCGAGACCACTCGTAGAAGACGAGTTCGATAGACTCGGGGTGTACGCGCCGAGGCAACGAGGCGTTCAGCCCGCGAGCACTAACAGGTCGAAGCCGCATTCATATTCGTACTGGTCCCGCTGAGCGGGTCCAGGCACTAACTGGATCGCACTTACACATCGTTCGTCCGCCGACGTTCGGCACGTTCGTGGTTCGATTCCACGAGTCGGCTTTAAGGCGGCCACAGCGGCGGGGCGACTCCCGTACCCATCCCGAACACGGAAGATAAGCCCGCCTGCGTTTCGGCCAGTACTGGAGTGCGCGAGCCTCTGGGAACACCGATTCGCCGCCTGCCATTCATACTCCATCGACCCCCGCGAGTGACCACGCTCGCGGGGGTCTCTGCATTTCGAAGGTCCGGTCGGCCGGCGGGACCGCTCTCCGAGCGGCGCTCGACTCCGAGAGACCGCTATGCTTAAGCGACGCCGTCGGGTAGTGGGAGGTGCGCCAAGGTGGCAGAGTCCGGCCTAACGCAGCGGCCTGCAGAGCCGCGAATCGCCGGTTCGAATCCGGCCCTTGGCTTCTACGTTCGGTCGAGAGCCGACCGCGGGTAGTCGGGACTCGAATCGAGAGATAGCTCGCGTGCGAGAGACAGTTCGCCAGCTAGACTCGCCGGGACCTCCTCAGACCTCCCCGGCCGCGAGGGCGCGGAAGACGAGGAGGCCGTACGCGACGACGAACACGGCCGGGACGGCGACGAGCACCGAGCCAACGAGGATGCCGACGATGCCGGTGCCGTAGACGAAGCCGGTCAGGACGAACGACGTGACGGCGCCGACGATCAGATACGCGACGCCGAACCCGACGTACTCGGGGGACGCAGAGAGGGCGTACGACGTCGTCTGCGAGAGCCCCTCCACGACGCCGACCCGTTCGACGACGACGACGAACGGGAGGCCGTAGACGAGGTACTCGAGGCCGACGACGACCAGGATCGCGAGCGGGCCGAACACGATGAAGGGGAGGGCCAGGAGGACGACTGCGAACCGGACGAGGTTCACGCCGATCATCCGGCGCCCGTAGCGGGTCACGTTCGTGAGGAAGTCCGCCGACTCGCCGTCGAGGCGGTTCGCCACCGCGCCGACGAAGCCCGCCTCGAGCGCGGAGGCGATCAGGAGACCGACCGCGAAGAGCGGGAGCCAGACGAACGGAGAGAGGCCCGCCCCTCCCGACCCCGAGACGGTGAGGCCGTTCGCCTGGACGAACGACCAGAGCGTCGGCAGCCCGGACGGGACAGGGAAGCTGACGCCGCCGTCGATCGGCTTCGATAGCACCGTCGCGATCTTCGCGGGCGAGAGCAGTGACGCGAGGAGGGGGACGACCGCGAGTGGGAGCGACTGGAGTGTCGTCTCGGTCGCCCGGGCGAACGTCGATTCGGGCCGCGGGGACGAGTCAGCCGGTCCGGAGTTCGATTGCGGGGCCATGGCCACCTCTGGGACGGCTCGGCCCCTCAAGCTTCGGAAAATCTCTCGACTGCGGTCGCGTTCTCTCGTCACCTGACGAGCGAGAGCGTCTCGCAGGCCAGCACCACCTCGTCGTGCTGGTTTCTCACCCGGACCTCGTAGCGGATCACCCCGTTGCCCTCCGGGTGCTCCCGGGGCTCCTTGTCCGCGACCTCGATCTCGGCGTGGATCGTGTCCCCGATGAACGTCGGGGCCGTGAAGCGAAGGTGGTCGACGCCGTAGAACGCCACGACGTCGCTTTGCTCGTCGTGGGAGCGGTGCTCCCAGAGCAGCCCGGTCACGGCCGAGAAGACGAACGCCCCGTGGACGATTCGCTCGCCGTAGTCCGTCTCTGCCATGGTGACGGCGTCCGTGTGGATGTGGTTGAAGTCGCCGCTGACGCCCGCGAAGTTCACGACGTCTGCCTCGGTGACGGTCCGCCCGCGCGTCGTCCGCGTCTCGCCGATCTCGGCGTCTGCGAAGGTGCCCATGGCTTGCTCTCTGCCCCAGCGTCCATAACTCCTGTGCGCCGCGCGAGTTCGATGGGTTCGTGAGAACGGTGGCGGCTGAGTTCACCCGCCCCCAGTCGGCGACAGATTTTCCCGCCGCAGGGGCCACCGTGCGGTATGGACGACCTGGCGGCGGTCGGTCGGGCGCTCGCGGCGGCGGAGCGGGCGGTCGCCATGACGGGGGCCGGCGTCAGCACGGCGTCGGGCATCTCGGACTTCCGGAGCGAGGACGGGCTCTGGAACCGCTTCGACCCCGGTGACTTCCACGTCCGCCGCTTCGACCGCGACCCGGCCGCCTTCTGGGAAACGTGGCTCGACCTCCAGGCGGTGGCGTTCGAGGGCGCGGAGATCGGGCCCAACCCGGCACACGCGGCGCTCGCCGACCTCGAAGCCGCGGGCGTCGTCGACGCCGTCCTCACCCAGAACGTCGACGGCCTCCACCGGGCGGCGGGGAGCGAGTCCGTGGTGGCGCTTCACGGCACCCACGACCGCGTGGAGTGTCGGCGGTGTGGTCGTCGCTCGGACGCAGGGAGCGCGGTGTAGCGCGCCCGCGACGGCGAGCTCCCGCCGCGCTGTGCGGCGTGCGCCGGCCCCCTCAAACCCGCGAGCGTCCTCTTCGGCGAGCGCCTCCCGAAGGTCGCCCTGCTCGAAGCCCAGGCCCACGCGGAGGAGAGCGACGCGTTCCTCGTGGCGGGCTCGTCGCTCACTGTCGAACCGGCCGCGTCGCTCCCCGAGACGGCCGCGGAGACGGGCGCGACGCTGATCGTCGTCAACGACGAGCCGACGCCCCACGACGCGCTCGCGACGCACGTCCTCCGCGGGGACGTCACGACGGTGCTGCCGCGAATCGCCGAGGTCGCGCTCGGCGACCGCTGAGGGGTGGCGGATGGGGGGGTGCGGCGGCTCGTTGCGCCCGTACCGCTCGACGCGCTCGTCACCGACCGGAGTGGTGTCCGATAGTTCGTCGATGGTCCCCGAACGGGGTCCAGTTCCTCGCTGTTCGACTGCGATTGGAATCCAAAATTTCGTCGTTTATGGGCAGTAGAAGCTCTGTAACTGGCGATATCGATGTCGGGATGCCACACGCTTATGGTCGATGCCTCGCTCCGTTGTAGTGTACCATGGTTGCACATGACACATCCGGGACCGACGCCTCGTCACCGACGTACACGGATGGTCGGGGGGTGGGGGATCGTGGAACTGACGGTCGTGTCGACCGACGGACCTTCATGAAGGCGACCGGGGGTGGCGCCGTGCTCGCGGCGATGACCGGCTACGCCGGTCGGGTCACACGGCAGACCCAAGGGGGGAGCGTCGAGGGTCCGATCAAGATCGGGGTCCTGGGTCCCGCCGACTCACCGGTCGGCCAGTCGATCTTCAACTCGGTGACGCTCGCGGCGGACGAGATCAACGGCGAGGGGGGTATCGGGGGCGCGCAGGTCCAGGTCGTCACCAAGGACACCAAGCAGGACCCGAGCACGGGGCGGGCGGCCTACCAGGAGCTGACGACCGGCGAGAACGTCGACCTGACGGCGGGGATCTTCACCAGCGAGGTACTGCTGACGATCCTGCCGCTCATGGCCCAGCAACAGACGATCCACCTCACGTCCGGTGCGGCGACGCCCGAGGCGCCACAGCAGGTCGCGGCCAGCTACGACCAGTTCAAGTACTTCTTCCGCGTCGGCCCGGTGAACTCCCACTACCTGGGGGTCAACATGGTCGACTTCGCGAAGGCCGAGTTCGGCGACATGGGCTTTTCATCCGTCGCCGTCATGGCCGAGGACTTCAAGTGGACCGAGCCGATCTCGGCCGCGCTCCAGGGCGACCTGGAGGACACCGGGGTCGACGTCCCGTACAACGAGCGCATCGCCGGGGACACGCAGGATTTCACGCCGATCTACGACGAGATACAGAGCCAGGACGTAGACGCCGTGTACACGGTGCTCGCTCACATCGGGACCTCCTCGCTGGTGCAGTGGGCCAAACAGCAACGACCGTTCCAGTACGGCGGCATCCACGTCCCGGCCCAGTACCCGAACTTCTGGGAGCTCACCACCGGCGCGACCGCGTACGTGTTCGCCCAGAACACCGCGACGCCGCAGGTGGGACCGACCGACCAGAGCGTGCCGTACGCCAACGCCTACAACGACCAGTTCGGTGGCTACCCGATCTACACCGGCTACAGCGCGTACGACTCGGTGTACATCTACAAGAACGCCGTCGAGCAGGCCGGGTCGAAGAACGCCGACGACCTCGTGGAGCCACTCGAGGGGACGTCGTACACGGGCGTGAGCGGGACCGTCGAGTTCTACGGCCGGGACAGCGACTATCCCCACGACGTCAAGTACGGCTCGGATCTGGCGTTCCCGCTCTGGTACCAGTGGCAGCCGGCGGGCGACGGCGGCACGCCGGCCGTCTTCTACCCGGACAGCCTGGCCGACGGCCAGTACGAGCCCGCCCCCTGGACCCAGTAGCGGAGACGCCGCCGCCTCATGGTCAACCTCGTCAACATCGCGGTCAACTGGCTGCTCTTGAGCGCGCTCTACGCGCTCGTCGCCATCGGCTTCACGCTGATCTTCGGCGTGGGCGGCGTGTTGAACCTGGCGCACGGGGCGAACATCACGATCGGGGCCTACACCGCCTACCTGCTCACGACGAGCCTGGGAGCGAGCGTCTGGGTCGGCGCGCTCGGCGCGCTCGTCGTGCCGGGGCTGTTCAGCCTCGCGCTCTACCAGGGGCTGGTCAGCAAGGTCGAGGAGCACCCGATAACCGTGATGATACTGACCCTGGTGACGGCGCTCGTCGTCGAGCAGGTGTTCGTCGTCGGGGTCGGGACGACGCCACGGACGGTGAGCAGCCTCCTCCGCGGGAGCGTGACCATCGCCGGTACCTCCGTCAGGACCAACCGACTTCTCGTGTTCGTCCTCTCCTGGGTCCTGATCGGCGCCCTCTTCGCCTACATCACCCGGACGAGACAGGGGAAGGCCATCCTCGCCACGAGCATGAGCGAGAAGGGCGCGGCCATCGTGGGCATCGACGACGGCCGGATATTCACGCTCACGTGGCTGATCGCGGGGATGCTGGCCGGCATCGCGGGGCTGTTTCTCGCCTCCTTCACGTCGGCCCAGCCGTTCATCGGTCGCTCGCCACTGTTGCTCTCTTTTTCCATCGTCGTGCTTGGCGGCATCGGCTCGATCCGCGGGAGCGTGATCGGGGCCTACCTGGTGGGGCTCCTCGACGTCGTGACCGTCTCGATGATCTCCACGAGGCTCTCCGGGCTCCTGCCGCTCGTCGTGCTCGTGGTCGTCCTGATCGTCAGACCCGAGGGCCTGTTCGGCCGGGAGCTGGTGGAGTGAGACGATGGCCGGAGACACCTCCGAGGGGGCCGGTCACCTCCTCTCGCCGACCGCGCTCCCCCGCCGTCACCAGGCGGGCCTGCTCGGCCTGCTGGCGCTCGCCGTCGCTCCCCTCCTCGTCAGCGACATCGACACGCTCAAGCTCACGAGCGCGCTGTTCCTCGCCGTCTACGCGATGAGCTGGGACGCCGTGTCGGGCTACACCGGCCAGATCAGCTTCGGTCACGCGCTCTTCTTCGCGGCCGGTGGCTACACCACCGCCATCCTGAACGTCCACTACGGCGTCAGCCCCGTCGTCGGTATCCCGCTGGGGGTCCTCGTCGCGGCGCTCGCGGGACTCGCCATCGGCGTGCCCGCACTCCGGGTTCGGGGGCCGTACCTGTCGCTGATCACGCTGGTCGCGCCGCTCATCGTTCTCCAGCTGTTCGTCTACTTCTCCGGGTTCACCGGCGGCGAGATCGGGCTGCTGGGCGTCGAGCAGTTCACGCCCGACCCCACGGCGAACTACTACATCGCCTTCGGCGTGTTCCTGTTCGCGCTGGCGGTCTTCCTCGCCGTCACGCGGTCGGACGCGGGCAGCGTCTTCACCGCGATCCGCGAGGACGAGGACGCCGTCGTCGCCGCCGGGCTGAACCCGGCGAAGTTCAAGATCTTTGCGTTCGTCCTGAGCGCGGCGGTCGGCGGGTTCGCCGGCGCGGTGTTCGCCCACACGGTGGCGGCCGGGGCGCTCACCCCGAGTCAGATACTCGCGCTCACGGTGAGCATCGAGGTCATCATCGCGCCGATCCTGGGTGGGATGGGGACGATCACCGGGGCGGCGGTCGGCGGGCTGTTCTTCTGGCTTCTCCGGGACCAGCTTCGCCAGATGGAGACAGTCATCCCGCTGCTCGACGTCGCGGTGAAGCAGGTGGACCTCTTGGTCTTCCTCCTGATCACGCTGGGCTTTCTGTTCTTCCTCCCGGAGGGCATCGTTCCCCGGCTCTTACGCGAGGCCCGGCGGCTCGGGAGCCAGCCGTCCGAGGCCACGACCACCGACGGTGGACGGTCGCCCCTCGAAGCGTCTCTCGACGGATTCCGCGACCAGTTCGAGCGGCTCCGGGGGGGTGACCGGAAGTGAGCGCCGACGCGGTCGACGGCGAAACCGCGGCCCGGACCGGGACCGGAAGCGACGGGTCGTACGGCCCGGACGACGGAATCCTCGTCCTCGAGGACCTGACCAAGCGCTTCGGCGGCCTCACGGCCGTCGACGGGCTCTCCTTCGCGGTCGAGCGGGAGGAGATTCTCGGGTTCATCGGCCCGAACGGCGCGGGCAAGTCGACGACGTTCGACTGCGTCATCGGCACGCATCCACCCACCTCGGGGACCGTCTGGTACGATGGCGAGGACGGCACCGGCGTCCCCGCCTACGAGATGGTCGAGCGCGGGATGGCCCGGACCTTCCAGTCGTTCCGGCCACTCCGCGACCGGAACGTCGTCGAGAACGTCAAGCTCGGGCTCATCCGGAACCGACTGTTCTCGACGGCCGGACTCCGACGCGAGACCTACGACCGCGCTGTGGCGCTCTGCGAGCGCGTCGGTCTCGGCGACCAACTCGAGCAGACGCCGGACGAGCTCCCCCACGCCGGGATGCTCCGGCTCGAACTCGGGCGTGCGCTGGCCACCGACCCCGGCCTGTTGCTCATCGACGAGCCGTTCGCCGGGCTCTCCGGGGTGGAGGTCGCCGACGTCTCCAAGCTCTTCTTGACGCTCCGCGAGGAGGGCATCACGCTCGTGGTCGTCGACCACAACATGCGGGGGCTCCTGGAGCTCATCGACCGGGCGATCGTCATCAACTTCGGCTCGAAGATCGCCGAGGGGACGCCGGCGGAGATTCGGCGCGACCCGACCGTCCAGCAGGCCTACCTCGGAGGTGGCGGCACGTGAGCGCCGACGCGGGCGGCGACGCCCGGTCCGGGACAGCTACTGGGTCCGACGACGACTCCGGGTCGCGCGCCCCGGCGGGACCGACCGACGAACCGCTGCTCGAGATCGAGGGCCTGTTCGTCTCCTACGGGCAGGTGACCGCGCTCCGCGGCGTCGACCTCTCCGTCGACCGGGGGGAGATGATCGCCGTGATCGGCCCGAACGGCGCCGGGAAGTCGACCCTGGCCGACGCCATCTCCGGCTTCCTCGACTACGAGGGGGCGGTCCGGTACGGGGGCGAGACGGTCCGCGGTCGCTCGCACGGCTCGCTCGTCCGGGACGGGCTCATCTACTGCACCGAGACGCGGGATCTCTTCGACTTCATGAGCGTCGACGACAACCTGCGGCTCGGTGCCTACCGCCACACCGACGCGGTCGACGAACGGCTCGCGTTCGTCTACGACCTCTTCCCCACGCTCGCGGAACGCACGGACCAGCTCTCCCACACGATGAGCGGTGGCGAACAGCAGATGCTCGCCCTCGGCCGGTCGCTCATGGGCGATCCCGAGCTTCTGGTGCTGGACGAGCCCACGCTGGGGCTCGCCCCCGTCATCCTCGAGGACATAAGAGACGGCATCGACCGCGTCCGGGAGGCCGGCGTCTCGATCCTGCTCTGCGAGCAGAACGTGACCTTCGCGATGGAGCACGCTGACCGGATCTACCTGCTCGAGAACGGGCGCGTCGAGCGGGAGAGCACGCCGGAGACGCTGGCGGGCGACGAGTACATCCGCAACGCCTACCTGGGTGGCTGAGGCGGGGTCGACAGCGGACGACCGTCGGCCCGGCCCACGGGTCTCTCCCCCTCCAGGGCCGTGAGCTCGTCGACGTCCGGAATCTCCGCGGTGGCGTCCGTTATCTGGGCCATCCGCTCGGTGTGCTTCCTGACGGCGTACTCCGTGAGCTCGTCCATCTCGATGACGGTGCGGTCCGTCGGCACCGCCTCGGCGGGGGTCAGCGTCCCCTGCACGAGGCCGACGAGCTCCCCCACGGTGGCTTCCAGCAGCCCGGGCTCGACCGCGCCCGACTGCACCAGGTCGCGCAGCTTCGCCATGCCGAAGCCGACGTGGCGGCCCTCGTCCTGCTGGACGAGTCTGATTCCCTCGACCAGCCCGGGGAGCTCCGGAGTCGCCGCGACGTCCGGGCCCCACACCGTCGTCAGGCCGTAGTAGCCCGTCTGGGCGAGGATGCCCTCGATGACGAGGTGGTAGTGGCAGTACGCCCGGGCGCGGTTCTCCGGGGAGTCCGCGGTCAGGAGCCGGGCCATCGCCTCGTCGTTCCGGTCGAAGAGCTCGACGTAGTCGTCGTCGAACCAGCGCGGGTCGACGGGCGTGGTCCGCTCCATTCCCCGGCGCTCCTCCTCGGGCCGTATCACGCGCTTCCAGTGCCGGTCGAAGAAGTCGGTGTGCTTGGCCTCCTCGTAGAGCTGGGTGGTGACGAACAGCTGGTCCTCGACGTCCGCCAGGGCGACCGCCAGCGGCGAGAGGTCCTCGGTGACCGACTGCTCGCCCGCACCGAACTTCGCGAGCGACACGCGGAGCTGTTCGAACAGCCCGTCGTCGAGCGCCGAGATGCGCTCTCGGTCGACCGAGAGGTCGACGTCGTGTGGGTCCCAGTGACGCTCGACGGCGTTCCGGTAGTACCGGTAGCCCTTCGTCTCGGGGTCGAGCTGGTCTCGCCGGTCTGCGTCGTAGCGCGTGGGCATCTCTGCGTTGATAGCGTCGAGCCAATCGCATTAATCCCGCCGCCGAGCGGTGCTGTGAGGCGGTCGCGGTCGTCGGCGTCCCGGACGAGCGGCGGAACGAGACGGTCCACGTCTTCGTCGTCCTCGCGCCGGGCGTCGAACCCACCGACGCGCTCGCCGACGAGCTCCGGCAGTTCTGCCTGGACAACCTGGCCGAGTACAAGCACCCGCGAGGGGTCGAGTTCGTCGACGAGCACCCCCGGACGGCCAGCGGGAAGGCCCAGAAGTTCCGGCTCACGGGGGGCCGCGCTGACGGTTCACCTGGCGGTGGCGAATCAGCGACGGGGGACGATTCGCGATGACGGTCCCCGGAAAGCTCTCTGACCTGACCGCGTTCGTCACCGGCGCGAGCCAGGGACTGGGACGGGCCATCGCCCTGACCGTGGCGGAATACGGGGCGGACGTCGCGCTCGCCGCCCGCTCGGACGGCATCTACGAGACGGCGGCGCTCGTCGACGAAAAGGTGGGTGGTGACGTCGAGACACTTCCGGTCGAGTGCGACGTCGCGGACGAGGCGTCCGTCGAGGCGGCTATCGAGGAGACCGTCGGGACGTTCGGCGGGCTCGACTGCCTCGTCAACAACGCCGGCACCGCCGGCCCCACGGCCCCCGTCGAGGAGGTGACCGTCGAGGCGTTCGAGGAGACGCTCCGGGTGAACCTGACGGGTGCGTTCCTCTGTGCGAAGCACGCCGCCCCCCACCTCCGGGCGTCGGCGCCGGGCCGCATCGTGAACGTCTCGTCGGTGGGTGGAAAGCGCCCGTACCCCAACCGGACGCCCTCCGCGTCCTCGAAGATGGGGCTGATCGGCCTCGGTCGGGCGCTCGCCTTCGAGTTCGCCGAGGACGACGTGACGGCGAACACCGTCTGCCCCGGGCCGGTCCGGGGGCCTCGGATCGAGTCGGTCATCGAGGCGCAGGCGGAGCGGCGCGACTGGTCCGTCGAGCGCGCCCGCGAGGAGCTGTTCACCGACGACCTGCCGCTCGGCGAGATGGTCGACCCGGAGGACGTCGCCGAGCAGGTGGCCTACCTGGTGAGCGAGGCGGGCGCACACGTCACGGCCCAGGACCACAACGTCGACTCCGGGATGACCTGGTACTAGACGGGCTGGCGGGTGGCTCGTCGGCTGGCCGTTCCACTCGGCTTTTTTTTTTGGACGACGGTCGCCTTCGGGGCGTCCTCCCGGGAGACGACCCAGGCGCTCGCCACCGATAGCCCCCTCGCGGAGACCGGCAAATGACCACCACACGAGCGTTTTTCCGCCCGAACGTCCGGCCGATTCTCAAATTTTGAGAATTAGGTGGATATGTTCGGGAACAATCCCTTCGACCTCGTTAAACGAACATCGGGACATGTCTGGCAAATCAACCGTGAGAGCGGACGAATCGCCGTGGCAACAGGAGCTCCTCGACAGCATCTGGCTGCTCGCGGGGGCGGCGCTCCTGTTTTTCACGCTGTCCTACGTGGTCTGGGGAGCGATCGGCCTGCTGACTATCCCCCCGGGGTGATCGACGTGGACGAACACTCACCCCTCGAAGAGCCGGACGGCAACTGGTGGAATCGCCCGGTCAACCGTCGCGAATCGATCTGGATGGGCATCTCCGGCGCGTGGGCGGTCACCATGTTCGGCTGGATGGTCGGCTGGATGGACTTCGGCGGGCAGAACGAGACCGGCCCGACGCTGAAGACGTCCCCGAAGCGGTTCCGCAAGAAGGTCAAGGCGTACAAACAGCAGGCGGGGACGGCGACGATCGACGGGGAGTCGGTCCTCGTTCCGCCCGGCGACGACGTCTACGTCGGGGCGCTCCAGTGGTCCTGGGACGCCCTGCCGATGGTCATCGAGGCGAACAAGCGCTACACGTTCCACCTGAGCTCCTACGACGTCCAGCACGGCTTCTCCGTGCGCCGTAAGTCGAACCTGAGCCAGCAGGTGAGCCTCCAGGTGCTCCCGGACTACGAGTGGCTGACCGACATGGAGTTCGCCGAACCGGGGACCTTCGAGGTCCAGTGCAACGAGTACTGCGGCGCCGGCCACTCCACGATGCACGGGAAGTTCTACGTCGTCGACTCCCTCGACGAGCTGTCGTCGTCGACGGGCGGGGGCGGCGGTGGCGGCACCGGTGGTGGCGGCAACGGGAGCGGCGGCACCGGCGGCGGAACGAACGTCGACGACTGGCTGAGCGACGCCGGCAACTACGACGGGACGGTCGCCGACAGGACCGGGGAGGACGCGGTCACGGTCCGCGTCGGCGCGAAGGGGAACGGCGGCCCGTACGCGTTCGACCCGCCAGCGGTCCGCGTCGACAAGGGGACCAGCGTGACCTTCTCGTGGGTCTCGGACACTCACACCGTCACCGTGCAGTCCCAGCCCGAGGGGGCGAACTGGCAGGGCCACGACGCCATCGAGCAGTCGGGGTTCTCCTTCGAGCACACCTTCGAGACCTCCGGCACGTACGCGTACTACTGCATCCCCCACGAGTCCCTCGGCATGAAGGGCGCAATCGAGGTGGCCTGAGATGTTCGGACTGAGCACCTACAGCTACGACGACGACGGCTTCAGGACGTGTGGCGTGACCGGCCTGCACATCCACCGGTCGGCCGAGGACATGGTAAAGCTCTACGGCGTCACCGCCATCGTCATGCTCGCCATCGGCGGCATCGCCGCGTTCTTCGTCCCCATGACCCGCTGGGAGGCCATCGGCCTGCTCTCCCCGCAGACGTTCTACACGGACCTCTCCCTGCACGCGTGGTACCTCCTCGTCTTCTGGATGGTCTTCATCGAGATCGCCATCCTCTACGTCGGCGGCCCGTTCGTTCTCGGCCGCCGGCTCCCGCTCCAGCGCCTCTCGAAGGCCGCCTACGGCGTGATGATCGGCGGCGTCGCGCTCGTGACCTACGGCATCCTCACGGCGACGCCCCCGAACGCGGCCCCGATGGACACCTCCTACCCGCCGCTCCCGTCGCCGGCGGTCTTCTACCTCGGCGCCATCGTGTTCATCCTCGGGACGATCCTCGCCGCGCTGCCGTTCCTCGTGACCATCTGGAAGGAGAAGCGCGAACGCCCGCACGAGACGCTGCCGCTCATCGCCTTCGGGGCGTTCATCACGTCCATCGTCGCCCTCGAGGCACTCGTCGGTGGGCTCATGGCGTACGTCCCGACGTTCTTCTGGCGGATGGGCTGGCTCCCCACCATGGACCCCGCGCTCTACCGCCAGTGGTGGTGGATCCTCGGCCACGGCACCCAGCAGATCAACCTCCTGGCGATGATCACGATCTGGTACTTCATGACCCACGTGGTCGGCGGGGCCGAGGTCGCAAGCGAGAAGGTCTCGCGCACCGCGTTCGTGCTCTACCTCTTTTTCATCAACCTGGGCGCCGCCCACCACCTGATGGCCGACCCGGCCTCCGGCGTCTTCTGGAAGATGTGGAACACCTCCTACGCCATGTACGGTGCCGTCTTCGCCAGCATGGTCCACGCCTTCGCCATCCCGGCGGGCCTCGAGGTCGGTCGGCGGCGCAAGGGGCTCGGCGGCGGGACCTTCGGCTGGCTCTGGTCTGCGCCGTGGCGGGACCCCGGCTTCTCGGCGACGATCCTGAGCATCATCCTCTTCGGGTTCTTCGGCGGCATCACCGGCGTCATGATGGGCCAGATGCAGCTCAACATGACCTGGCACAACACGTTCGCGGTCCCCGGTCACTTCCACGCGACCGTCGCCACGGGGACGACCCTGGCGTTCATGGGCCTGGGCTACTACGTCCTGCGGCTCGTCTTCGGGCGCGACTGGGTCGGCGGGACGCTGGCGACGATCCAACCGTACCTCTACGGCGGCGCGATGGGCATCGTCTGTCTGATGATGATGTACCTGGGCGTCCTCTTCGGCATCCCCCGACGCGACCCACAGGTGATGACCATCCCCGGCACGAGCTGGAGCTTCGCGACGCCGACGACGCACCTCATCTTCGCCATCTACGGCATCGCCGCGCTGTTCGCGATACTCGGCGGGGCGCTGTTCGTCGGCATCGTGGTGACGTCGCTGGTCCGCGGTGAGACGTTCGCCGGCGACATGCCCGTCGACCGGTCGATGCTCGCGGACGGGAGCGGCGAGGCCAGCGACCCCGAACCGCCGCACGCACAGAGCATGCGCGGGACGTTCGTGTTCGTGCTCGTCTTCTTCGCGACGTTCGTCGCACTCTACGCGTTGAACTGGTTCCTCCTCTCCCAGGTGTGGCAGATCGGATGAGGACCCTCGCCCGACAGCTCTGGTCGCTCGTGAAGCCGCGGATCGTCGCGCTGCTCGCGCTGACGGGGCTCTCCGCCCTGCTCGCGGCCGGGGGCGGCCCCCTCCCGGTCCTCCTCGGGTTCCTCGTCGCGGGCGCGTGCATCGCCGCCGGCGCCGCCGCCTTCAACTGCTACTACGACCGCCGCCTCGATACGCGGATGGCGCGCACGGCGGACCGGCCGCTCCCGGCCGGCCGGCTCTCCCCGCGCGTCGCGGTCGGGTTCGCGCTCGGCCTGCTCGCGCTCGGCACCGCGGTCGGCGTGCGCACCCTCCCGCTCCGCTCGGTGGCGTACATGTGGCTCGGCGCCGTCTCCTACGCCGGCGTCTACACCGTCGGGCTGAAGCGTCGCCACTGGCTCGGCGTGGTCGTCGGCGGGTCGGCCGGCGCGTTCCCGGTCCTGGCCGGCTGGACGGTCGTCGCGCCCGTGTCCGCGCCCGCGCTGCTGCTGGCCGCGCTCGTCTTCGTCTGGACGCCGGCGCACGCCTGGGCGCTGGCCCACGTCTACCGCGAGGAGTTCGTCGCGGCGGGCGTCCCGACGCTCCCGGTCGTCGCCTCGGCTCCCCGCGTGCGCCGGGCGGTGTGGGTGTCGGCAGTCCTGACCGCGCTCGTCGCCGCGTCGGCCGCCCCGGTCGCCGGTCGCCCCTACGCGGTCGCCTGCCTGGCGGGCGTGCCGGCCTTCCTGTGGGCCTACCGGGGGTTCTACCGCGGGGGGACCGCGCCGGACGCCGTCCGGGCCTTCTTCTCCTCGAATCTCCTGCTCGCCGTCCTGTTCCCGGCGTGGGCGCTCGGCGGCGTGGTCGGGACCCCCCGGAGCGGGCTCCTGCTCGCCGTGGGCGCGCTCGTGGTCGCCGCGTTCGTCGGCCTGTGGCTCGGTCGCCCGGCGCTCGGGGACGTCCGGAGCCGCCCGCTTACCGTGCGACGGCCGTTGGTCTACCTCGACTCCCTCCGGACCGCCGGCGGCGAAGCCGGGGAGACGCGATGACGGCCACGGTCGGCCCCGTTCGGCCCGGCGCGCGCTCGTCTCTCCCGCACGGGGGGTCGCCGTGACCGAGCAGTCAGCCGGTTCGACGGGGTTCGGCCTGCACCGGGCGGTCCGGAACGCCTGGAACACGGTGTTGACGATCTACTACGCGAACAGCCTCAGCTGGCGCGCGCTGAAGAGCGGGGGCCTGTTCGCGTTCGGGTTTTTCCTCTGGGCCGGCTCGAACATCCTGCTGTCCTACCAGCCCGGCTGGACGGTCCTCCACTACACGATGGCCTACGGATTCGTCCTCATCGGCTACGGCCCCTTCCACCACCTTGTCGTCATCCCGCTCGCCATCCGGCTGCGGAGGCAGGGCGGCACGCGGACGCGCATCGGCAAACACCTCCCGAACGCCGGTCTCGCCGTGTTCCTGGTCGCGGTCCTCGTCCTCGGGACGTTCCCGGTCGGGCCGGTGACCGCCAGCTTCCAGTCGGTGCGGCACGGCTCCTCGACGGACGTGAACCCCGACGTGCACTGTGTCGAGCAGGTCGACGCGGCGGGAACGACTGCGATCCACTGTCGGCTGTCGAACGTCGCGGGCGTCGGGCGCGTCGTCGCGGAGAGCGGGGGGACGCGGCTGGCCACGGACGACTCGTCGCCTTTCGCGTTCACCATCGACGCCGCCGCCGTCGAATCGGTCGCCGGTCAGCGGGAGTTCACCATCCTGGTGTACGACGAGCACGACAACCTGGCCCGTCGGTTCACGAGGCGGCTCTCGATGATCGAGACGGCCGGGACGACCAGCGCCGCCGTTCGGTCGCCGGGCCGAGATTCGTCGCTGGACCGGTCCCGATTACGAGTCGTCGTCGCCGGGTTCGTACGGCTTGAAGAACGCCGACTCGCTCACCGGTTCGAGGCCCTCGGCCTCGAGGCGGCGGTTCTCCTGCTCGGCGCGGACGCTGAGCAGGCGCTGTATCTCGCGGAGTCTGAACGCGACGGTGCGGAGCTCGTCCCGTTGCTGGGTCTGGCTCATTTCGATTCCCCACTGGTCGTTCGACGACCAGCCACATAGTGTGTCCGGCGAACGGCGTTCGGTGCGGCCTCGTCGACTCGACGTGACGCCGACGACTACCCCTGCCACGTGGGCCGAATTTGTCGCTCCCGAACCGGACTTAGTAACCATTATACGACGCGGCTCCTTCCTCTGAGCATATGCAACGACGCGCTGCGGCAGTTTCCGCTGTCATCTTCCTCGTGCTAGCGGCCGGAGCGTTCGCGCTCATCGGGGCGGCCCAGCAGCCGGCGGTGGACATCCCGGCACAGTACCGGGATTACACCCTCCAGGCGAACCAGACGTTCACCGCCGGCGGGATCCAGTACGACGTCACCAGTCTGAGCGACGGGTCGGCCGAGGCGTCGTGGACGAACGAATCCGCCCGCTTCACGGCGTCCCTCCAGAACAACTCCACGGTCGCCTACCGGGGTGGGAACTACACCGTCCTGATACCCAACGAGTCCCAGCCGAGCCAGTTCCAGCTCCGCGAGGTACAGACGGTCGATAGGCCGACGGTCACGCAGAACGGTACGACCTACGTCGTCGTCGAGCGGAACGGGACCAAGACGCTGGTCCCGCGCGACGAGTACCTGCCCGCGCCCCAGACCTACGAGTTCCAGCAGGGCGACCAGCTCGAGTACGGGAACAACTCGACCACCGTCGCCTCCATCTCGCCCCAGGCCGCGACCCTGGCGTGGTCCGGCGTGAAGGTCAACACGGTCTCGTTCGAGGAGGGCAGCAACGTGACCCTCGGCTCGGGCCAGGGCACGGAGTACGTCGCCACCTTCCCCGACGCGAACACGATGGTCCTCTCCTCGAACTACCAGCCGTACAAGCAGGACATCGACGCGCAGGACTACTACGTCGAGCGGATGGACGGCCTCTGGGTCGTCGTCATCCTCGGCCTGGTCGGGGCCGCCATGCTCGTCGCCATGGGCTACCTCCCGTCGCGGTACTGAGCCCGATTCCACGGGCTACTCCCTTCTCTCGCCGTCTCACCTCCTCTCGATTCCTCTCACATCCGTCCGTCACCTCTTCGTTCGCCGGCGTCGAACCGCACGGCTCCCCCACGCGTTGACCTGTTCCGCAGAAGGGCCGACCGCTCCGTTTTCCGTCGTCCGGGTCGCCGTCTCGGTCCAGTCCTCGTGGCTCGCGTCGGGTCGTCTCCGTCTCGGTCGACTCGTTGCCGGCGTCACCCGCCCAAGTGGCGCGTCACTCGCCGTTGTAGACGAGCCACGCCAGCCCCGCGCCGACGACGATGGACGCGAGCGACCCGAGGACGTTCGCCGCGGCCGTGACGGCACCGCCGCCGCTGTACTGCCAGGGCATCCCCACGAGCGTCCCGAGGCCGACGAGCACGAGGAAGGCGCCGGCGCCCACGGCGAGATAGTCGAACCGGCCGTCGAGTGCTGCAGTGCTCATGCCCCCGCCTTCTCTCCCCGCCGTCCTAACACTGTCGGATGCCGGAGAGTCGGTCTGACCCGTCTGTCGAGGCGGATTGGGCGGTGTCCGTCTTCTCGACGTTCGTCCGGGCCGGGCGCGATTTGAACCGGAGGTAGACGGTCGGCCTCGCTTCGCTCGGCCGCTGCGTCTACCAGGGCTCAAATCGCTGCCCGCTTCGCTGCTCACGGTGGTTCGCAGCAGAAGCGGGCCGGGCGCTGTCCGTCCCGTCGATGTCCGTCCGGGCCGGGCGCGATTTGAACCGGAGGTAGACGGTCGGCCTCGCGTCGCTCGGCCGCTGCGTCTTGTAGGGCTCAAATCGCTGCCCGCTTCGCTTCTCGCGTTGCTCGAAGCAGAAGCGGGCCGGGCGCGATTTGAACACGCGACCGTCTGGTTAAAAGCCAGATGCTCTGCCGGACTGAGCTACCGGCCCTCGACCGAATCCTTGCGCGCGTCGCGGTTAAACGTTTACCATCTTCCGGACGGCGGCGTGACGACCTCCGTCCCCGTCACGGTGACACGCCGGCAAGCGCGTTCGTGCGGCGGTGGGGCCGGCACCGAGCACCCGCGACCCCCTGTCCAGCACCCCCGCCTCCTGTCTTGCTCGGGTGAGACCGACCCGCCCGCCGGTTTCGCCCCCGCTCGCACCCGGTGTAACCGTTTGTAAGTCTATGTAAGTCTATGTAAGTCACTGCTTGCCGGCGGTTTTCGACGCATCGGCGGGACCGGACACCGGCCCCCGGAGCGGTCGCGTTCGGGCGGGTGACCCGGTTCGAGCGGAAGGCTTACGACGAGCGTCTCGGTCTTTCGACCATGAGCGACTTCGCGGCCGCCTACGGCGCGGACCTCCGGGAGTTCGTCGAGCGACTGCTCCGGTTCGACACGACCGACTTCGAGGAGGCTCCCGCCCAGGAGTGGGTCGAATCGCAGCTCGCCGAGCTGGGCTTCGAGACGTACCGCTGGACGGCCGACCCCGCGCAGCTGGCGGCCCACCCGTCGTTCCCGGACGACGTCTCGGACCTGCGGGTGGGCGAGCGCCCGAGCGTGGCCGGCGTCCTCGAGTTCGGCGACCCGGACGTCGGGCGGACTATCGTGCTCAACGGCCACACCGACGTGGTGCCGGCCGACGAGGAGACCTGGACGTCGGACCCGTTCGAGCCGACCTGGGACGGCGACGACCTGACCGCCCGCGGGGCCGTCGACATGAAGTCGGGCGTCGCGGCCTGCGCGTTCGCAGCCCGATATCTCGCGGACGGGCACGGGGCGGACCTGGACGGGCGGGCGGTCGTCGAGTTCGTCACGGGCGAGGAGGAGGGCGGGGTCGGCGCGGCGGCCGCCGCGCTCTCGAACCCGTACCCGTTCGAGCGCGACGCGGCCATCGTCGCCGAGCCGACGGACCTCACGCCGGTCGTGGCCTGCGAGGGGACCGTGATGAAGCGTCTCCACATCGTCGGGCGCTCGGCCCACGCCGCGACGCGCTGGGAGGGCGAGTCGGTCCTCCCGCACTTCGAGACCGTCCGGCGGGCCTTCGAGGAGCTGGAGGCCGAGCGCGCAGGGCGCGTCGAGAACCCGCTCTACGAGGAGTTCCCCATCGCCGTCCCGGTCAACTGCGGCATCGTCCACGCCGGCTCGTGGGCCTCCAGCGTGCCCGCGACGCTCACCGCGGAGTTCCGCATCGGCGTCGCGCCGGGCGAGACTGTCGACGAGGTGGAAGCCGAGTTCGAGCAGCGCCTGGCCGAGGTGGTCGCCGAGAGCGAGTGGCTCTCCGCGCACCCGCCCGGCTTCGAGCGCTTCTCCATCCAGTTCGAGCCCTCCGAGGTCGACCCCGACGAGCCGGTCGTCCGGGCGGTCCAGGCCGCAATGCGTACCACCGGACTACCCGACGCGGAGCCGCGGGCCGAGACCTACGGCGCGGACGCTCGCCACTACATCCACGCCGGCATCCCGGCCGTCGTCTTCGGCCCGGGGCGCATCGAGCAGGCGCACTTCCCGGACGAGACAGTCCACTGGCCGGACGTCCTCGCCGCGGGCGAGACCATCGCCGAGGCCGCCCGGACCTACCTCTCCTCGTAGGCGTCGAGGGCGTCGGCGACGAGCGCCCCCGGCTCGCGGTCCAACAGCGCGGCCCGCTGGCGCAGCTTGCGGTACGTGTCGAGGGGGAGCCGGACCGACAGCTCGCCGGGCGTCACGCCGACCTCCCGCAGGGCGTCCTCGACGGCCGCCCCGTTGGTGACCGCGCTGGCGACGGCGCGCACCTCCCGCACGGTCAGGTCGTTGTCGAGGGCGGCCCAGGCGAGCTGGTAGCGCGCGTCGCCGGAGACGCGGGCGATGTGCTTGGCGGCGGTCGGCGCGAGCTCCCCGAGGGCGACGTGCCGGCGGATGGGCCGCGGCAGGTCGTGGACCCGCGCCCACTTCCGGATGAACGTCACGGGCGTCCCGCTGCGCTCGGCGGCGCGCTTGTACGAGCCCTCGCCGCGGACGAGCGCCGCGCAGGCCGCCGCGCCCCGGAGCATGTAGAGCGTGTCCGTCCCGTCGCCGGAGTCGTCGGCGAACTCGCGGACGATGGCGGCCGCCTCGGCGACGCTCTCGGGGTCCCCGGGGTCGAACGCGACGGCCTCCCTGGCGCGCTCGCCCGTCACCGCCGCGTCGCCGCGGATGACCGGCGCGCCCACCGGCGACTCTCGGTCCGTCGGCGGGAGGTCGTCGGTGGGGTGGTCTGTCATCGTCCGGCAGTCGGGCCGCGAGGTGAAAAAGCCACTACCCCTCGCGGGCGCGCTGCTCGGAGAGGTGCTCCCAGATCTCGGTGCAGCCGGCCCCCGCCTGGACGTCGGCCAGGTGGTCGCGCTCGTCGCGTCCCCCTCCGTCGGGTTCGTGGTCGTCGCCGGGGCCCGCCTCGGCTGTCCGCTCGCTGTCGCCCATCTGGTCCGTGATTGTCCCGCCCGGGGCATAACCGCACGCCTCCCCGTAACCGCTTCCGGTGGTTGGTGATCGCGGCGTGAGTTGCCGGAACCCGTCCGGTGACCTCCGTCTCCACGGTTTCCGCCGTCGCCGTCGTGATGGGCGCCGCCGACGTTCGGCCCGGATCCGGGCTGTCCCCGCGATTCCCCGGTGTTCCCCGGTTCCAGGCAACACCAGCCGCTTTCTCCGACGGAACGTCCGTCGGCCGGAGGTTTTCTGTAGCCCCCCACCAAAGCCCGCCCATGAGCCGCGACGGGAGATGGACGCCGGCGCAGCTGCCGGAGATGGCGGGCCAGACAGTCGTCGTGACCGGCGCGAACAGCGGACTCGGCTTCGAGGGAGCGAAGGCGGTCGCGGGCGCGGGGGCGACCGTCGTCCTCGCCTGCCGGCGCACCGACCGCGGCGAATCGGCGGCCGCCCGCATCCACGAGTCGGTGTCGGACGCCGACCTGGACGTGCGGGAACTGGACCTCGCCGACGGCGAGTCTGTGCGCTCGTTCGCCGCCGCGTTCCTCGACGCCTACGACGAGCTCCACGTCCTCTGCAACAACGCCGGCGTGATGGCCATCCCCCGCCGGGAGACCGCCGAGGGCTTCGAGATGCAGTTCGGCGTCAACCACCTGGGCCACTTCGCGCTGACCGGCCTGCTGCTCGACCGCCTCGTCGAGACCGACGGTGAGACGCGCGTCGTCACCCAGAGCAGCGGCCTCCACGAGCGCGGCGACGTCGACTTCGACGACCTCCACTCCGAGCGCGAGTACGACAAGTGGGCCGCCTACGGCCAGAGCAAGCTCGCCAATCTACTCTTCGCCTACGAGCTCCAGCGACGGCTCCGCGCGAACGACGTCACGGACACCCTGAGCGTCGGCTGTCATCCCGGCTACGCCGCCACGAACCTCCAGCGGCGCGGCCCGGAGCAGGCCGGCTCCACCCTCGGGCTCTGGGCGATGAAGCTCGGCAACGCCCTCCTCGCCCAGTCGGCCGAGCGGGGGGCCTGGCCGATGCTCTTCGCGGCCACCGCGCCCGCCGTCGACGGCGGCGACTACGTCGGTCCCGGCGGCTTCATGAACATGCGCGGTGCGCCCGAGCCCCAGCGCTCCAGCGAGCGCTCCTACGACGCCACCCTCGCCGACCGGCTCTGGGCGGTCTCGGAGGAGCTGACCGGTGTGACCTACGACTTCCCGGCGCTGGCCGACGCGTAGGCCGTCACCGTCTCCCCGAGCGCTGGCGCCGTCGCGTCGAACCCGTCCGCCCGGAGGTCGGCGGCGAACCCCCCGCAGTCGTCGCCGTGGTTGACGAGGACCGAGGCGTTCCGGTAGTCATCGAGGAACGCCAGCAACCCGTCACGGTCGGCGTGCGCGGAGAAGTCGTAGGACTCGACCTGGGCGCTCACGGGCAGGACGCGCCCGTCGAACTCGGCGCGACCCGTCTCCAGTAGCTCGCGGCCCGGCGTCCCCGCGACCTGGTAGCCGGTGAGCGCGATCTTGTTCGTCGGGTGGTCGCGTATCTCGGGAACGTAGGTCATCGCGGGGCCCCCGCTGAGCATCCCGCTCGTCGTCACGACGACCGTGTTCTGGGCCGCGATGCGCTCGCGCTGGCCGTTCCGACCGGTGACGAACCTGGCGTGGCTCGTCGCCCGCCGGAGCGCGTCGGCGTCCCGGACGAACGCTGGTTGCCGGCGGAGCATCCGGGTGACCTCCGTGCCCATCCCGTCTACGTAGCACTCGAGGTCGTGGCGCTCACAGACCAGCAGCATCTCCTGGGTCCGCCCGATGGCGAACGCCGGCACGACGACGGTCCCGCCCTCCCAGACCGTCGTCCGCAGGCTCTCGGCGAACCGGCGCTCGACGGCGGCCCGGGCGTCGTGTTCGACGTCCGCGTAGGTGCTCTCGCAGATGACGACGTCCGCGTCGGGGCGCGCCGTCGTGCCGGCGACCAACTGCTGGTCGTCCGTGTGGAAGTCGGCGGTGTAGAGCAGGCGGGTGTCGCCGTCGTCCACGAGGACGTGTGCGCTCCCGGGGATGTGCCCGGCGTCGTAGAGGGTCACCTCGTGGCCGGCGGCCTCGAAGGGCTCGCCGTAGCCGTGGGTCACGGAGACCTCCGTGACCCGCTTTCGCTCCTCTCCCGTGAACGGGCACAGCGGACTGGTCCCGTGCAGCTTGAGCGTGTCACGGGCGAGCAGCATGGTCAGCTCGTAGGTCGGGGGCGTCCAGTGTATCGGCGGCCGCGCGTTGCCGGCGAGCAGCGACGGGATTGCGCCGACGTGGTCCAGGTGCCCGTGCGAGACGACGACCGCCTCCGGCTCGACCGACCCCACGGGGTACTGCGGGGGATTGCCCGCCAGCATCCCGTAGTCCAGCAGCAGGGCGTCGTTGACGAGGATGGCACTCCGGCCCACCTCGCCTGCCCCGCCGAGGAACTCGATCTCCATCTGCCCGCCCCTACTCGGCGACGGCGTTTCGGTCCATCGGTTCGCATCGCCGTGCGTCCGTCGCCCCGCTCGCGCAGCCGTGCGTTCCGTACGCCGGTTCGCCTTCCCGCCGGGGTGTCAGCGGGTGACTCGTCGCCAGTCGAGCGTCGCGGGGTCGCCACGCTCCTCGACTACCTCCGGTGGCTGGTCGTCGGACTCGTCCTCGTCGACGTCCTGGACGATGGCGTAGAACCGCCACTCCGTCACGTAGTCGTAGAGGTAACAGAAGCGGTCGAGGCGGTCGAGGCCGAACTCGCCGATGGTCGTCTCGGCGGCGTTGAACACGTCCTCGTCCCATCGCATCGACCCGCCGCTCGTCGCGTCCTCGTACTCGTGGGGGCTCTGGTACTTCACCGCGCTCTCCCAGTAGTCGCGGTCCGTCCCGAAGAACCAGAGCCGGTCGCCGTCGAGACCGACGGCGTCGTTGATGACCGCGTACAGCTCGTCGAGCGTCCGGCCGCTCCCCACGACGACGTCCCGCCAGAACGGGTCGGTCGTCCGCTCCGGCTTCACCCGGAAGCGATACGCCGTCATGTCAGTACGGTACGTGCCGGCCGACCTACCTCTTTCGATAGCCCGACCCCGCTCGCTCGTCGGTCGCTTCCGCGACGGCCTCGAGCCGTCGCCGCAGGGACCGGAACGCCTCGTGTTCGGCGGCCAGTCGCTCGCTCTCCGGCGCCCCGCTCTCGTCAGTCCCGTCCACGACGCGCTCCTGGCTGAGCGCGGCGTGTTCCGCGAACTGCTCGCGCCACGCCCCGAAGTCGGCGGCCAGTCTCTCGCCCTCGCTGGTGCGCGCGTTCGCCAGCAGCGTCTCGACCTCGTCGGTGCGTTCCAGGAACTCCTCGTACGCCCGCTCGCGGTCGAGCGACTGCTGCTTTTCGTCCGGCCACGACAGCGCGTCGAGCCACCGGTTCACCGTCTCCACGATGTCCTCGGACCGCGGGTGGTCCGCCGCGTCCACCTGCCCGTGGTAGCCGATGGCGATGAACGCGGCGAACACGAGGACGACGAGCGTCGCGGGGATCTGGTTGGTCGACGACGCCGCCGCCGACGTCGGGACCACGAGCGTCAGGTACCCGAATCCGAACGAGAGCCCCGAGGCGACGAGGTAGCCACACACCGACCCGAGGAGGTGGACCGGCCGGTGGAACCGCGGTGCGAGCGTCCGCCGTCCCATCTGTCGGACGAGCACGATCAGGATGGCGAGGAACGCGACCGCCGCCGCGAGCCACATCGCGGTGCCGAACACCCCCTCGTGGGGCAACACGGCGAGGTGGACGTACCCGAGCAGCCGGACGTCGAGGAACAACATCACGAACTGGACGAACACGACCTTCACGAGGTGGTGGACCCCGTAGCCGAACGTCACGTACTCGAGGAGGAACTGCACGCGTCCCCCGCTCTCCGGGTCGTACTCGACCCCGGTCTCGTCCCCGGTCGCGAGTCGCTCTCTGACCTCGTCCCCCACCGTGTTCCCACCTTCGCCGTCGTCCCCTGTCGTGAGTGCCCCACCTCCCTCGTCCCCGGTCGTGAGCGTCTCACCGCGCGCTTGCCCCGAGGTGGGTCGCCCATCGCCGGATTCCGCGGCCGGGTCGCGGTCCTGGCTCGCCCCGTGGTGGTCGGCTCCCGGACCACCGTCGCGGGAATCGTCACTCATCTATCCGCCTCCCGCAGTGCGGACAGCGATCCCGGTCCGGCCCGATCTCCTCGAGCATGCCCCTGACGATGATGGTCGAGGGGACCGCGGCGACGCCGACGCCGAGCAGCGACACCACCACGCCGAGCAGCTTCCCGATCGGCGTCACCGGGTAGACGTCGCCGTAGCCGACGGTCGTGATGGTCGTGCCCGCCCACCACAGCGACGCCGGGATGCTCGAGAACGCCACCGGCTGGGCGCCGCGCTCCGCGAAGTAGATGGCGCTCGCCGCGACGAGCCACAGCAGGCCGGTCCCCAGGGCCGAGACGGCGAGGTCCACCTGCTTGCGCCGGATCACCCGGGCGAGCGCCTCCACGCCGTCGACGTAGCGGGCGAACTTGAACAGCCGGAGCACGCGCAGGAGACTCGACGACCGCAGCCCGCGGACGCCCGTCGACAGCCCGACGTAGTACGGCAGGATGGCGAGCAGGTCGACGACGAGGTAGGCGTCGGCGAGCCCCGGCCACTCGTCGCGCCGCTTGTAGATGCGGACGGCGACACGTACGATGAACTCGACCGTGAACGCGGCGACCGCGACGAACTCGACAGTGTCGAACACCGCCCCGTACCGGGCCGCGAGCGAGTCCACCGTCCCGAGAACGACGGCGGTGGTGTTGACGACGATGAGCGCGAGCACCAGTCGCTCTCCGGCGACGACCGCGCGGTCGCCCGTGAGAGGTCCGCCGAGTCGGGCGACGGATCGGACGACTCGCGCGGCGGTCCGGGCGACCCTCGCGGCGGTTCCGCGGAGCCGGGTCACGGGCGCTCCCCTCCGACGGGGCCGGCGAGCCCCCCCTGGGGGTGGCGGGTCCGTTCCGACACGTTCAACCTCCCCATCACGACTCCGGGATACATCGCAACCGTGCCGCTAGCTCGGGTATGGTCTGGGACCTGGTGGTCGGCTCCCTGGTCAGCTCGACCGCGGGGCTGGTGCTGGCGCTGACGACCGCCGTACTGACCGACTACCGCGAGAAGCTCCGGTGGCTCGAATCCAACGTCCACCAGCCGCTCTACGGCGAACTCACCGGCGTCATCTCCGGCGAGCTGCCGGCGGGCGACGCGGGCTACGAGTCGCTGTGGGCCGACCTCGACTACTACAAGACCTACCGGGTCGACGCCGACCTCGCGGAGGCGCTCGACCAGTACGCGAGCGACGTCAGCCAGCTCCGGGGCGTGGAGCGCGACGAGGACGTCGAGGCGTTCGTCGACGCGCTGCCGGCGTACATCTGCGAGCCGGGCGAGTCGACCGTCGAACTGCCGTCCGGCCGCACCGTCGACATGCGGACGTGGCTCGAGCGCAACCTCCTCGTGCTCTCGACCGCGCCGTCGTACCGCGACGTCGCGTTCGGCATCGACCCCGCCGACCTCTCCTACCTCTGGGCGGAGGTCGACGGCGTCTCGCCCGCCGACGTCGAGGCCGAGCCCTTCGACACCGCCACGGCGCTCGAGGTCGTCTCCCAGGAGTTCACCTGGGGCTACGAGGCCCTCTACAACCAGTGGGACGACGGCTGGCTGGACGACCTCGCCGCGGCGCTGGCGACGGCGGCCGACCAGCCCGACAGCGCCGTCCAGGAGACCCTGTTGCTCCGTCACGATATCGGCACGGCGGCGAGCGAGACCAAGGCCATGATCGAGGAGCGGGCGGACAGGGGGCTGTTCCGGAGCCTCTGGCACGTGCTCGTCCGCGGTCGCGGCCGCGGTCGCGGTCCGTGACTCCCGCCTGTCGGGGGAGCCGGTCGTCCGCGCTCCGGCGGGACTGCCGGACGCGGCGGTTCCGGACCGCCGCTCGGTCGGCTGGCGGACCGCCGCTGCTCCGGCCCCCCCTTCTGCCCGCGTCTCGTGACGGCGACCAATGTGTCGGCTCGCTCCGGCGTGGGACACGATGCGATCACGTCCGAGTCTTGCCGTCGTCGGTGGATATACCGCCCAGACCATCCGCGACGCGAACAGGTAGGCACGCAGACACTGCGCCGACGGTCGCTCGAACGGGGGCGGTTGGCCCCAGTGAGCGACGCCGCGGTCGCCGGACCGTCCACCGGGCTCTCATTTCGTCGGGGGTCTTTACCGGCGTCGCCCTATGGCGCGTAGGCCGACGGCGACCGGGCGACGCCGGCAGGAGACGAACGGGATTCGACGACGAACCCGCGCGTTGAACCGCCACTCGTCCGCCGACGTCCGACCCGTCGTCGCGCGGTGCCGAGACCACCCCACATGATGGAACGATACGAGACCCGGGAGGATGTGATACCCCACGAGACCACGATCCTCGTGCTGAACGAGACCGACGGCTGCTTCGGTCGCCCGACTGAGGAACTGCTCGACGCGGTGCGGTCGGCGCTCTCCTGCGATAAGCTGCTGGTCGAGGCGCACTACTGCACGCCCGGGGAGCTCCCGGCGTACGACACGCTGGTGCAGTACGGCGTCTGGGTGGTCCACCACAGCTGTCTGCTCGGCGACCGGCCGACCCCGCTCGACTCGCTCCTGCGCACCGAGTCGTTCCCGGACGAGACCAGGGTGGTCGCGGTGGTCGACGACGACGTCGAGTCCGACGCGGTGCGCGCGGAGATAGAATCCGAGTACGGGCCGAAACCGACGGTGGTGGACTCGGAGACGGCCCTGGTCTACTACCTCCTGGGGCACCTCGAGACCGCGACCCCGTGTAGCACCGCCGGGCTCGACTACCTGCGCTCGTGGAACAACAAGATAATCGACATCGTCGGGCCGGCCGGCGACGTCGAGTGACGTCGGGACCGACTTTCAGCCGAGCTATCACCTCTTCGCCCCTTATTCGCGGGGACGGCCACGCTCCAGTCGAGCGCCAATGCACGACAACAACCTCGACGTACTGGAGCGCACCCGCCGCGGGGTCCCCGTCCACCTCGCCACCGTCGACCTGCCACACGGCGTGGCAGTCGGCGACGTCACCAGCGAGAGCGCGGTGGTCTGGACCCGGGCGGCCGGCCCGGCGTCGGTCCACGTGGAGTACACCCTGGACCCGACGTTCTCGCGGACGCGGCGGGCGAACCCGGAGGTCGTGACCGGCGAGACCGACTTCACGACGACGGTCCGGCTCACCGACCTGCGGCCGAACCGGGTGTACTACTACCGCGTGTGGGCACTGCGCGGCCACGAGTCGGCGATGTCGTACGAGACACCGGCCGGCGCGACGACGGGGAAGTTCCGCACGGCCCCCGCGCCGGACCGCGAGGAGTCCGTGTCGTTCGTCTGGAGCGGCGACACGTACGGCCAGGGCCGGATGCCGCCGTACCGGGTGCCCCACTGGATGGAGGTCCTGAACCCCGACTTCTTCCTCTACGAGGGCGACACCATCTACGCCGACCACGAGTCGCCCGCGCTCCCCGACGGGTCGCCGGAGACCGTCGACGACTACCGCGCGAAGTACCGCGAGATGCGCGAGGAGGCCACCAACCTCCGGTCGCTCCTTGAATCGACGTCGATCGTGGCCATCTGGGACGACCACGAGGTCGGCAACGACTGGGCCGGCACCGTCGAGCCGCGGCTGCCGGCCGCCCGCCAGGCGTTCACGGAGTACTGGCCCATCGACGACCACCCCGCGGTCACGGGCGAGGACGACCACCGGCTCTACCGGTCGTTCCGGTGGGGGAAGGCGGCCGAACTGTTCGTCCTCGACGACCGGCAGTACCGCGACGACAACGCGAAACCCGACGGGCCCGAGAAGACGATGCTCGGCGACCAGCAGCGCGAGTGGCTCAAGGCGTCGCTCGCGGGGACCGACGCGACGTTCGCGTTCGTCGCCAGCACCACGTCGCTGTCGTCCATCTCCAGCGATGCGGCCGAACGGGACTCCTGGGCGTCGGGCGACTCGAAGACCGGCTTCGAACACGAGCTCCGCGAGCTCGTCGAGTTCATCCACGAGCACGTGGACGCGACGGTCGTGTGGCTCACCGGCGACCGGCACTTCGCCCGGTTCACCTCCTACGACCTCGACCACGACGGCTCCCCGGAGATGTACGAGGCGCTCGCCTCGCCCATCGGGGCCGCGCCGCGGGACCCCGGCGACGACGAACCCGACCCGACGTTCTCGCCGACCGTCCACTACGAGGAGGGCGGGAAGTACGAGCGCGGCGAGTTCTACAACTTCGGGTACGTCGAGGTCGACGGCGACGTGGCGACCGTCTCCTACTACGACAAGGTCGGCGAGCGACGCTGTCGGGTCTCCATCCGCGCGGACGCCGACGGGCCGCCGACGGTGGTGACGCTGGACGACGATTCGAGGCGGACGCCGCTCGACGCCGTCGCCGACGTGTTCCGCCGGCTGACGGGTCGGTAGGGTGCCGCCCGGCTCGTCCTATCACGGCGGGAGACTGTCCACGTCGGAGACGGGGTTCGCCCCGTCTTGGGCGACCACCGCGCGGACTCACGTGGCATGGACCTGATCGCGCTCCTCCTCCGCACGCCGGTCATCTCGCGGCTCGTCTCCGTGCCGGTGGTCGCCGTCTGCGCCGCCCAGCAGCACCTGGGACCCCGCGCGGGCGCACTGGAGACGTGGCGGGACCGGTGGTGGCGCCGCGCCCACGCCCTGTTCTCGCGCGTCGACGGCTACGCCATCGACCGCTCGACCCCCGCCGAGTACGTCTGCTCGGTCGAACTGCCCCTCGACGAGCTCGAGCGCCGGCTCTGGAACCGGGACCACCACCGGAACCTGCTGGCGGCCAAGAAGTACCGACAGACGGCCGAGGGCGTGGAGTGGTCGGCGTCCTCGTGGGTGTCTCGCGAGCGGTTCTGGGCCGACGACCAGCTCCACGTGACCCTGTTCGCCCGTCCCGGCGGCGTCGACTGCTACGTCCACCGCGAACCGTCGCCCGTGACGCGCCCGCTCGACCACTGGCTCGTCGAGGACCAGGTGGTCGGCGACCCCGACGGCGCGTTTCGCGAGGCCCTGGCCGCCGCCGACGTCGGGTGGTTCCGCGACGAACGGCTGGCGTCCGCCGGCGGTGACGAGCCGCCGCCTGCGGACGACGACGAGCCGCCGCCTGCGGACGACGACGAGCCGCCGCCTGCGGACGGTGACGCGCTGGTGGCGACGGGAGCCGGACGGGAGTGAACGCCAGGACACCTGATGGTCGGCCATCAGGTGTCCGTGGTACTTCTCCGGGAGGCTGCTTGGCTCGCGTATGGAGTTCCGGATCGACCCGAACGTCACCTCCGCCCGCAGCACCGCCACCATCGAGGACATCTACCGGCTCCACGACGCCGCCCCCGACCCGGACGCGACCGGCGACGGCGTCACGGTCGCGGTCATGGACTCGGGCGTCGACACGAACCACCCGGTCTTCGACGGCGTGACCGTCAGGCAGCACGATTTCACCGGCAACGGCGAGGGCGACGAGGTCGGCCACGGGACCGCGACCGCGGGGCTCGTCGCCCGGCTCGCACCGGACGCCGAGATCGTCTCACTCCGGATATTCGGCGACAGCGGTCGGACCGGGATGAAGCCCATCTCCGAGGCGTACGACTGGCTGATCTCGCACGCCGACGAGGTCGACATCTGCAACTTCTCGTGGGGTGCCAGCCAGAACGTCCCGCCGCTCAACGCCGTCCACGAGTCCGCGATACGCGCGGGCGTCCAGGACGTCGTCGCCGCCGGCAACACCGGCGACCACGGCGGCTCGCCGGCCACCGCGCCCAACGCGTTCTCGGTCGGCGCGCTCACCGTCGACGGCGAGGTGACGCGCTTTTCCTCGTACGACCCCAACCGCGACAACCCGGACGTCTCGGCGCTCGGGAAGGACCTCCGGCTGCCGCGCGCCGACGGCACCAGCATGGGCCACGTCATCGACGACGAGTGGGTGAAAGCCTCGGGGACCTCCTTCTCCGCCCCGATCACCGCCGGGCTGGCGGCGCGCTACCGCTCCTCGCGCGACGGCGACGTCCCGACGCGCTTCGAGTCGACCGCCCGCGACATCAAGGGGACGCCGGAGGACGGGGCCGGCATCGTGGACTACGGCGCGGCGATGGAGCAGCCGAAGTCGCCGGCCAGTCCGAAGACCAGGGCCCTGGTCTACGGGCTCGGCGACGTCGACTTCGTCCTCCTCGACGACGACGTGCTCAAATCCGGCCCGTACGAGGTCGTCGAGGTCGAGGACGACACGCTCCAGTTCACCGCCTCGGAGTAGGCTGTCCCGCCGACCCACCCCGCTCCCCTATCGACACCCCGGACCGCCCCGGGTGACCCGAACGTGATAGCGGTCCGGACGGTATCCCCCGCTTATTGCCCCCTGGCCGGTTGGTTCGACCGAGGTTCGGTCGCGCGACGGACGACCGTCGACTCGACCCGGCCGCCCGACGTCGCCGTGCGGGCCACCGCTGCCGGGCACGCGGTCGAACGGACGAACGCGAGGACACGCTCAATGGCACTCTGGGATTCGATCGCCGGCGGGGACTCGACGGACGACGGAGCCACCGACGGGTCGACCGCGCCGGACGACAGTTCGGCCGGTCGGGACGACGCCTCGGCCGGCCCGCGAGACGGCTCGCCCGCCGACGGTGGTGCCGGGACGAGCGACGGGTCGGGACAGGGCGATGGGGCCACGACCGACGACCCCGCCGGCGGCCAATCGCCCGCCGGGGGCGACGGCGGCGGAGACGGCACGGGGGCCGACCCACCCGCGGCGAGCGGTGATTCGGAGTCCGGCGACAGCGGGGCGGGCGACCACCCCGCCGCCGCCGCGGCCGACCGGAACCCGCTCTCGGCCGCCGGCGACCGCCTGCGGGACGCCTTCCGCACTGGCGCCTCGACCACCTCGAAGGCCCAGGCCGAGGCCCAGCAGGGCGAGGGACCGGCGGCCAGCAGCGCCACGACCGCCGCCACGAGCGACGGGACCGTCGAAACGAGTTCCGTCTCCACCGTCGTGAGCGAGCACGGCGCGGCCGCCGCGTCCGACGCCGGCGTGGTCGCCGTCGGTCCCACCGGCGCAGCCGCCGCGAACGATAGCGGCGTGGTCGCCGTCGGTCCCGACGGCGGTGCCGCCGCGAGCGAATCCGCGAACGCCACCGACGTCGCCGCGTTCGGCGCGGAAGACGAGGCCGAGACGAAAGACGACGAGTAGCCCGCGCGTCGGTCGGGCGACGAGTAGCTCGCGAGTCCGGCCGACGGCGAGTAGCCCGCGCGTCCTCGCGCCGTCGCCTGACGGGCCGTTCTCCGACTTCGACGGCGTCGTCGCCGAGCAGTACCTCGATTCGATAGTTGCACAATCATCGAACTATCTCTACCGCCGCCCCCGTCGGTCGCTGCTCCTGTCGGTCGCCGTCCGCGGGGCCTGTCAGTAGCGGGCGGGCACGTCCGCGTCGACGTCGCCCAGTCGATGCTCGCCTCTACGTCCTCGGCCTCGACGTAGTGGGCGCCGTCGTCGCTCACCAGGTGGTCGTCGGCCGCGTCGAGGAACGCCTCGAGGGCCGACGCCGACCCGTCGGAGATGGGGCGCAGCTCCGAGGTGGCGACCGTCGGCGACGCCACGAGGTCGCGCTCGTAGGCGTACCGCCGCCCGACGACGACCAGCAGCGCCCGTCCCCTCGGTCGGAGGTTCTCTACGAGGAACTCGACCGAGCCGTCGTCGCCGACCCGGATGACGTCCTGGAGGCGGTCGCGCTGCCTGGCCAGGGCCGCCCACCCGGCGCTCCGTCGGTCGCTCGCCACCGTCCGGCTCTCCGTCTCGCCGGCGGACCGCGGCGAGGGCGTCGACTTTCTTCTCCAGGTAGCGCTCGGCGAGCCGCCGTCGGCTCTTCGACCGGAGTTTGCGCTTCGAGGCGTGGTAGTCGAACGCGGCCGTCGGCGAGCGGGAACCAGTACAGAGCCAGCCGGTCAGAACCGGGTGCCCGTCTCCGGTCGGGCCGCGGAACGGATAGCGTACCGACCGGTCTCCCCGGTTGAAGGCCGACCACCGGGTAGCCCCGTGTAGCTCCGCTCCGGCGGAGCAGCCAACCCATGAGCCAAACCACCCGCTTCAAGTGCCCGAACTGCGACGAACGCCGCTCCGTCGTCGCGCCGGACGACGTGACGTCGACGGCGGTCACCTGCCCGAACTGCGACGAGGGTATCATCGTCAGCTTCGAGTAGGACCGAACCACGGCCAGTCGCACCGTCCAACCCCCTTCGCGACCCGCCCCCCGACGTTGGTCCTGCCCCGGTGTCACCCACTCTCGGTCACGGCCATTCCATTCACATTTGAAATATCCGAAAATATTGAGGGTGCTCCCTCTTTTTCACGGGGCGGGAGATAAGTGAAACTGATGTCCGAGCCGGATCGAAGCGCGACCGCGACCGGGGAGCTGAGCCGGGAGGCGACGGCATTCCTCGACGCCGAGGCCGAGCGCCGGGCGATGACGCGCGCGGAGCTGCTCGATGGCCTCGTGGGCTTTCTCAGGGACGCCCACGAGAACGGCCTGAGCTGCCCGCACTGCAACAACGAACTTCTCGTCGACCTCTGACAATGCCACTCAAGAAACCAGACCCCAAGAAGGACAAGGAAGGCGGAACGAAACAGTCCGAACAGTCCGGACCGAACGACGACGACCCCGGTCCCCTGGACGGCTTCAAGCCGGCCGACACCACCTCGACGGCGCGGGCCGAGGCCGAGCAGGGCAACGGTCCGGCGGCGTCCAGTGCCTCCACCTCGGCGACCAGCAACGGGAGCACCGACACGAGCTCCGTGGGCGTCGTCGTGAGCGAGGACGGCGCCTCGGCGGCGTCGGACGTCGGCGTGGTCTCCGTGGGCCGCGTGGGCTCCGCGGCCGCGAGCGAGGTCGGTACGGCGGCCGTCGGCCCGGACGCGGGAGCCGCCGCGAGCAACGCCGCGAACTCGACGACGGTCTCCGTGCGGGACGGAGCGCCCAGACAGCAGGCGGTTCCCCCCCAGACGCCCGCGCCGTACGCACCGGCGACGACCGAACAGACGGCCCCGGTCGACCAGACCGTCGCGCCCGACGCACCGGCGGCGGCCGAGCCGTCCACGGCGGCCGCTGAACCGGCGGGGGAGTCGAAGTCGAAGCGGGAGCCGGCGGCAGAATCGAACCCGGACGCGGAATCGGAGCCAGCGCCGAAGCCGGAGCCAGGTGCGGAATCGAACCCGGACGAGACGCAGTCGACCGACACCGAGACCCAGGACGGGGCGTAGGGACCGACCCGACTGCCGCGTCGTGCGGTCCTCGGGAGCCGGGCGGACACGACCCACTCAGGACCCATGAGCACGAGCGATCACCCGAACCAGACGGAGCACCGAACACAGAACGACGAGCCCGGCACCTGCCCGGAGTGCGGCGGCGCGCTCACCGCCGACCGCAAACACGCCGAGACCCAGTGTGCGGACTGCGGACTGGTCGTCGAGGAGGCGGCCATCGACCGGGGGCCGGAGTGGCGGAACTTCGACGAGAGCCAGCACTCGGGGCGCTCGCGCGTCGGCCCGCCGACCACGAAGACCAGACACGACGACGGCCTCTCCACGACCATCGACTGGCGGAACCGCGACGCCAACGGCAACGCGCTCTCCCCCTCGAAGCGCCAGCGGATGCACCGCCTGCGGACGTGGAACGAGCGTTTCAGGACGCGGGACGCCAGGGAGCGCGGGCTCAAACAGGCCCTCGGCGAGATCGACCGGATGGGGAGCGCGCTGGGCCTCCCCGAGCACGTCCGGGAGACCGCCTCGATCATCCATCGCCGGGCGGTCGAGGAGAACCTGCTTCCCGGTCGCTCCCTGGAGAGCATCTCGGCCGCGTGCCTGTACGCCGCGGCGCGCCAGGGGGACGTCCCCCGGAGCCTGGAGGAGGTCACGGCGGTGAGCCGCGTGGCCCGGAACGACGTCGCCCGGAGCTACCGCTACCTCCTCCGCGAGCTCTCCCTGGAGGTCGAGCCCAACCGGCCCGAGGAGTACGTCGGCCGGTTCGCCTCGCAGCTCGACCTCGAGAGCGCGATCGAGTACCGGGCCCGCGACCTGCTGGAGGGCGCCCGCGCGGACGGCATCGACGTCGGCAAGAGCCCGGTGAGCCTGGCAGCGGCCGCGGTGTACGCGGCGGCGCTGCTCGCGGAGGCCGACGTGACCCAGGACGACGTGGCGACGGTCACGGACGTAAGCGAGGTCACGGTACGAAAGCGCTATCGAGAGCTGCTCCGGGCCGACGACGACTGCCCGCTGTGAGCGGCCCGTGACGTTACTTTTGTGTAGACTATCCCGGACGTATATTTACCCTCGGTGAGTACGGTAGATTACCGGAGCCAGCGCGAGGTTAACCGACGTTCGGACACGCCACCGCGAACAGATGACCCGTCGAACCGTACTGTCGTCGCGAACGCAGCTGTCACGACGTACAGTTTTACTTTCGCCCCGGATGTACCGAACATTAACGGTCGATGGTCCCCACGTTTCAGCCCGGACCGGAGACAGGTGTGCGTACCCGGACCGGTTGGTCGCGCGTCTCCGGCCGGTGTACCATGACAGAAGACCGCACTTTCGACACGTCGAACCCGTGGCGGACGAAGCGACAGCCGAGCATCGACCCGGACCACCCGGCCCCCTCGGATCGACGCGGGCCGAACGTCGGTTCGGAACCCCCGCCGACCGACCACGACACCCCCCGCGCGCTTCCCGACGGCGGGACGATGTGGATCGACCTGACCGGATTCCAGCGCGACGTCGTCCGGTGCATCCAGCGCATCGACGCGGACGTCACCACCCCGACCGGCAGGCGGGTCAAAGAGGAGGTGGAGTCGATGTACGGCGAGGACGTCAACCACGGCCGGCTCTACCAGAATCTCAACGTCCTCGTCGAACGTGGCTGCATCGACAAGAAGGTCGTCGACGGCCGCACGAACGCCTACTACCTCACGGACGACGCGACGGCGATGCTGAACGAGGCGGCCAGGGAGTTCGTCGCCACCTGCGACATCAGGAGAACGGCGACCGAGTCGTAGCCCGGATTCCACCCGTCCGGTCCACCGCTGTCAGAGCGGTCCGTCGCCTCCTGGACCGTCAAGCTTTCCGACCGGGTTCGCAGGTAGAACCCCCCCGACGACCATGCATCGGGTATGAGGCTGCCCGATATCGTGCTCGCGGCGATACCGCTCATGTACCTGTTCGCCGTTCTCGGATTGCTCCCCCTCGACGCACAGCCGGTCGACGCGCTGCTCCTCGGCTCGGTCGCCGCGGCGATCGTGATCGGCCACGCGCTGTTCGTGGACCCGCCGCGGTGAGCCGGGACCGTCGCCCCCATCGTCCCATCGGTCCCCTCCACGGCCGGTCGTCCCGTCGACGGCCGCCGGTTCCGGTGGCACCTGATAGCTGGGTGGAGACAGTCCACCGTATATCCTCGGCTGGACCGAACCGCCACTCGTGGTCGCAATGATGCCACAGACCCCAGCCGAAGCGAGCACCGCACTCTCGAACGTCGTCGCCGCGCAGACGACTACCACCGGCGGGAGCTCCATCTCGTGGGAGACCATCATCATCGTGGGTATCGCCGCCGTCGTCATCGTGGTCGTCGCCTGGCTGCTGTTCGGCCAGTCCGGGTCGTCCTCGGACTGAGCCGACGTGGGGCCGGCCTCGCCGGCAGGTCGACCCCCTCTCCGCTGACCTCCGGCCCTTCCGCACTCCACGCCCGTCTGTCGACCCACGTCTCGCCCCGGTTCACCGTCGAACCGGCGGCTCGACGGGCGGTTCATGATAGCCACGTGGACTGGATTCGCGGTATATACCCCACCGTGGCCAAGCGTCGGTTGCGGTCGCAATGACCAGCCCAACCGCCCTCACGTCGAGTAACGCACTGCTCAGCATGGCCACCACCACGACCAGCGGGAGCTCCATCTCGTGGCAGACGATCCTCCTGGCGCTCCTCGCCATCCTGGTCGTCGGATTCATCGTCTGGTACCTGTTCATCCGGAACCCGAACGCGGGCTCGGACTGAACTGCCGGCGGCGTGGCCTCGCTGGACCGCACGCTACCCGTCCGTCGTTTTTTGGGTGTCCTCCAGGGGCTGCCAGTCCGACGTGACCGCCCGGTCCGCGAGATGCCAGCGCTGCTGGATCTGGCCGTCGACGACCCGTAGCTCCACGAGCCCGTCGAACAGCGGTTCGAGCAGTGCCACCACCTCCGAGTCGCGCGGGTACGGGAGGTGGAACAGGCCGACGCCGCCGACGTCGTGTATCTGCCCGACCATCATGTTGACGAACCTGAACACCGGCTCGGTGTCGTACTCGGCGAGGATCGCCGAGAGCGAGTCGAAGCAGACCCGTATCTCCCGGCTCGAACGGTCGTCCGTCGACCGCGTGAACTCGAGTATCCGGTCGGAGACGGTCCGCCCGAGCTCGGACAGCCGGCCGCTCTCGACGCAGGTCTCCACGGGATGGGGGTCGGCGACCGCCTCGACGCTCCGGGACGGGATCAGGTGGCGGACGACCGAGGCGGTCCCCGGCGACGGTCCCATCGGCCCCGCCCCCAGTCGGTCGCCGACGTCGACGTCGCCGTCGTGCGTGTAGACGAGCAGCCGGTACCGGTCCGCCGACGGGTCGCCGAACAGCCGACGGCAGGCCGTGACGGTCGCGTGCCGCGGCACCGCCCCGACGACGAGCAGGTTGCACGGCTCCCCCGTGAGCTCGACCAGCGCGTCGGCGAAGGCCGACTCGTCGGCGTTTGCCCCCGGGCCCCCCCCACCTGTCGTCCGCTCGTCCCTCTGCACCACTATATGTGCGCTGTCACGTTGGAGGGACTTATACTTCCGTGACCACGGGTACAGGTGTTTTTACGTGAAATCCCGAAACGGGTCCCACGCCGCGCGTGGAATCCCGCCTTCGGGTCCCACACCGCCGACTCTCCGGGCGCGTGACCGTTCCTGCCGGTTCATCCCCCGGGAGCGGCTACTCCGGGTGATGACGCCCCGTGTCGATCGACCGCACGCGCTGGGCCGGCCGGTGATCGAATGACGTTCTCGATCGAGCTCCGGCCACCGGTCCGACCGTCGGCCGTCCCGTCGGTCGAAACCGTCGACGTGGACCCGTCGGCCGACGCAGACGCGACCTTCCCGCAGTCGGTCGCCAGCGGCGGGCCGACCCCGACCGGCGTCGTCCTGTGGACGCGGGTCGCTCCCGACGCGCACGACGCCGGCACGCCGCTGGCGCTCACCGTCGCCGACGACCCCGCGTTCGAGTCCATCGTCGAGCGCGTCGAGATTCCCGCCGTCGAGGTCGACGCGCGTCACGACCACACGGTGCGGGTGGACCTCGACGGGTCGCTCGACCCGGACAGCCGGTACTACTACCAGTTCGTCTACGACGGTGTCGCCAGTCGCGTCGGCCGCTGTCGCACGCTGCCCGTGCCGGACGCCAGCCCCGAGCGCGTGCGCTTTGCGGTCGTGAGCTGCCAGCACTACCAGAACGGCTACTTCGGCGCGTTCCACCACGTCGCGGCCGCGGACGTCGACTTCGTGCTCCACCTCGGCGACTACATCTACGAGGCCGGGGACGACCACTTCCGGGCGCCGGGCGCCCCGCTGTACCCCGGCCGGGACCTCTCGCTCCCGAGCGGCCACGGCCTCGCGTGGACGCTCCCCGACTTCCGCGAGCTCTACCGCACCTACCACGCCGACCGCTTCCTCCAGGCCGCCCACGAGCGCCACACGTTCGTCCGCACGTGGGACGACCACACGGTCGCCAACAACCGCTACTGGGACTACGAGGCGGACGCGCCGGCGGCCCCGGACCACCCGCGCGGCGACGACCACGCGTTCGTGCGCCGGCTCACCGCCGACGGCATCCAGGCGTGGTGGGAGTTCACGCCGTCGCGCGTCGAGTACGACCCCGACGCCGCGCACCTCCACGACGCCTTCCGGCTCTACCGCGAGCTCCAGTTCGGGGACCTCGTGACGCTCCTCCTGACCGACGAGCGCCTCTACCGGTGTTCACCGCCGTGCAGCGACGGCAGCACCACCGGGCTCTCCCCGGGCTGCCCGGAGCGCCGGGATTCCGACCGTACGATGCTCGGCGACGCCCAGCTCGAGTGGTTCCTCGACGCCGTCGGGTCGGCCGACAGCCGGTGGACCGCGTGGGCGAACGAGGTGCTCTCGATGCCGTTCCGGGTGGGCGTCGGCCCGGCGTCCCTCACGCCGAACCTGGACGCCTGGGACGGCTACCCGGTCGAGCGCGAGCGGGTGTTCGAGGCGCTCGGGGCCGCGGAGAACGCCGTGACCCTCACCGGCGACATGCACACCGCGCTGGCCGGTCGCCAGCACGCCGAAGACGGCACGCCCGTCGGCGTCGAGTTCATGACGCCCGCCGTCACGAGTGTCAACCTCGCGGAGGCGGCGTCCGTGGACCGCGGGCTCCTCCGCCGGCTCACCCGCCCGCTCCTGTCGGGTGCGGTCCGCGCCATGAACCCACACCTCTCCTTTTTCGACAGCCACGACTGGGGCTACTCGGTCGCGACGTTCACCCGCGAGGACTGTACGTTCACCACGTACGCCGTCGACAAGACTGTGGACGCCGACGACGCCGACCGACGGCGGCTCGCCCGGTTCCGGGTCCCTGCCGGGAGTACCGAACTCCACCGGAAGTTCTGAGCGTCTGACGGGTGCACCATCCAGCGGTTCCGCCGGTTCCGCCCATTCCGCCCACTCTGCCGCTCGACGGTCCAGTCGCCTACCCGTTCTCGCCGGTTTATCCCGTTCCGGCGGCGAGCATCGAGCGATGTTCGTCGCGGAGTTCACCGACGGCAGCACGCTCGACTGCACCGACTTCCGGGAGACCGACGGTGGCATCGAGTTCGTGGACGGCGGGGACGTCGTCGCGTTCGCCCCCCACGACAGCGTCCACTACGTCTACCGGGCCGACATCGTGGAGACCGCCTCGTCCCAAGACGGTGCGGAGGCGGGCCGCGCGAGCGGGGACGGCGCAGAGGCCGGTGACGCGGGCCGGGGCGGCGCGGAGGGCGAAGCCGACGGGAGCGCAGAGGACCCGGCCGCCGACGGCTCGGCGAGCAGTGACGCGGCAGCGGACGGCGACGAGGACGCGACGGCGGACGATGCCGCAACCGAGGACGCCGCAACCGAAGACGCGTCGAACGGCGACACCGCGGCCGACGACACGTCGAGCAGTAGCTCGGCCGACGAGCCGACGACCAGCGACTCGACGGGCGACGAGGGCTCGAACGGCGTCGGGGCCGCAGACGACCAGGCGGCCGACGACTCGGGGAGCGGCGGCTCCGAGTAACTGCCGTCGATGCCCCGCCGATCACGTTAGACAGACCCCACGCCACCTCGTCGCGCCGGTCGTCGTTCGCCTGAGGGGGGGGCCTTTCTCGGGCGACGTCGCGGCCAGCGTTCAGTTTCACTTTCACCCCGGTTGGCTCGACTATATGGGGTGGGGGACGGTAGAGTGACGTAGAGGACGAGACCGACCGTCCTCGGTGTCACACATTCCCCATTCACCCACACCAATGAGCGTCGACGCCACACACCTCGGAGCCTGTCCCGACTGCGGCAGCCAGATTCCCCGCACGAACGTCCTCATCGAGTACGAGCGGCGCGACGGTCCCGCCGCGTACGCGGAGTGTCCCGGCTGCCGGGCCGTGGTCAACCCCGACTAGGAGTTCCCCGGTCGCCCTGGGACTGCGACGGGGCCGATGGCGGCCCGTTCCGCACCGTTTTGTGACTCCCTCGCACGGTTCAAGTAGATTCAAGAGGACCGACGTGGCTGGTTGAACTACCGCCCTCCATGCGTGCTTCAGACCGTCCGGCAGTCGTCCTGCGGTACTACCTCTACCGGGCGACGAGCCACTCCGGCTTTCACTACCCCATCTACACGCTCTTCTTGCTGCACAACCACCTGACGTTCACCCAGATCGGGGCCATCGCCAGCATCCAGTCCATCGTCGTCGTCACCGGCGAGGTGCCGACGGGCTACATCGGCGACCGCGTCGGGCGGCGGAACAGCCTGGCCATCGCGTCGGTCCTCTTTCTCGTCTCGAACGCGAGCTACCTCGTGGCGACCGACTTCGTGGGCTTCACGTTCACGTTCGTCGCACTCTCGCTCGGTGGCACGTTCGTTTCGGGGAGTGCGAGCGCCTGGCTCTACGACACGCTCGAGGAGCACGACATCTCCGGGGAGTACACCCACGTCGCCGGCCGCGCGGGCGCCATCAGCAAGTGGGTGGGCGCCGCGTCGATGGTCGCCGGCGGTCTGCTCTACACGATGAACGTCTACTACCCGTTCGTCGCCGGCGTCGCACTCGGCGTCGTGAACCTCGCGCTGGTGCTCGCGCTCCCGAAGAACGCCCAGTACGCCGACAGGCCCGTCCCGTCCGGAACGGCCGACGCCGCCGACGGTCCTGTCGAGGGACCCCGAGCCTCTGCCGAGGGAACCGCTTCTGCCACCGACGGACCCACTCCTCCTGCGGCGGAGACTGGCCCGTCCGACGACAGGTCCACCGACTCGAACGCGTCCGACCCCGGCGACGACCTCACAATCGTGACGGCGCTCCCGCTCATCCGCGAGCAGCTCTCGAAGCCGTCGATGCGCTGGTTCATCGTCTACATGGCGCTGTTCGGCGGTGCGCTCATGACCGCCGACATGTACATCCAGCCCATCGCCCGCGACGCGCTCCGGACGAGCATCGGGCCGACGCTGAACTCGTGGGGCATCGCCGAGGCCGCGACGCTCGGCGTGCTCTACGCCGCGTTCACGGCCATCTCGGCGGTCGTCAGCGACTACGCGGGCGACGTCGAGGACCGCTTCGGCGTCCGGAGCACGCTGGTACTCATCCCGCTGGGCATCGCCTTCCTCTACCTGCTCCCGCCGCTGGTCCCGCTGCTCGCGTTCCCGATGTTCTTCGTGATGAAGGGCGGGTTCACGCTCGTCTGGCCGGTGTCGAGCCGGTACATGAACGACCGCATCGACTCTGTCGGGCGGGCGACGGTGCTGAGCGTGGCGTCGATGCTCCGCGCGGTCGCGGGCATCCCCTTCCGCATCGCCAGCGGCGTCGTCGCCGACCACACGACGACGATGCTCGCGGTGGCGGCCCTCGGCGCGACGTTCATCGTCAGCGCGGTCGCCCTGGTCTGGTTCGCCGAGCCGGTCCGGGCCGGCACCGAGACGGCCAGCCCGGCCGACTGAGCGACGGCGCTGAGACAGCGAGTCCGGCCGACTGAGCGACGGTTGCGGGCCGGTCGCTGGACGGCCCCGGGAAGGGCCAGCCGGCCGACCGAGCCGCCCACGGGACGGTCGGGCCGGCGGTCCAGGCGACGACTCCGCGAGCAGGCGAACTGACCGAAACTCGCCGACGTAGCCGGCTTACAATGACGTACATAGGATCACAATCACTTACAATCCGGCGCTCGGCGGGTTTCCGGCCGTCCTGGTCCCCGCGAACGTCACCTCACCCCCGCCACCGCCGCAAACGACTCCCGTCTCCGTCGCGTCACGGGCGACATGGACCTGAACGAGGCCATCGAACGTCGCCTGGAGGTCCGCGAGTACGCCGACGAGCCGGTCGACGACGCGGTCGAGCGCGCCGTCCTCGAGGCCGCCAGGCTCGCGCCGAGCGGGCGGAACGCCCAGCACTGGCGGTTCCTGCTCGTGGACGACCCTGCTGACGTCCGCGAGCTCGCCGCCCTGAGCACGACCGGCTCGTGGGTGGCCGACGCCGCGTTCGCCGTCGTCGTCTGCACCGACCCGTCCTACCTGTTCGCCGACATCGACGCGGGCCGCGCCGTCACGCACATGCAGTTCGCGGCGTTCGACGCGGGCGTCGGCTCCTGCATCTACACGGGCTTCGACGAGTCGGGAATGCGCGAGTTCCTCGCGATTCCCGAGGCCCTCGACGTGACGGCCGTGGTGGGCTTCGGCTACCCGGCCGGCCGCGGTCGGGGGCGGAAACGTCGCGAACCGGTCTCGGCGGTCGCCTTCCGCGGGCGGTTCGGCCGCCCACTCGACGGGTAGGCACCGGCGGCGCGAGCGAGTTCGGTGGGGCTGTCGCGCTTTATTGTCCCGCCATCGGATGCTCTGCCGTCACCGCTCCTCGCGTCCTCGGCGGATGGTGAACTCCTCGTAGCCGCCGTGGGCCACGTCGAGGGCGACCATCCACCAGTTCCAGCGCTCGACGAGGTCCATGTCGTCCGGGGCGTCGGAGACGTTCTCGACGACGATCTGCGGGGTCACCGCGATCCCCTTGTCGGCGCGGTAGCGCCCGGAGTCGGCGAGGTCGCCCGCCGCCCGCGCCACGACGCGTCGCTTCTCCTCCGTGCTGCCGAACGCCTGACCCAGCAGGAGCATCAGGACCTCGCGGTTCATTCGGCGGGAGTAGGCGTCGCCCCGACTTGAGTGTCCCTGTCCGGAGTGTGTCGGTCCGGGCCGGAGTGCACGGCGGTCCCGTGACCGCCGGCGGGTCGACTGCGCGACGGGCCGCTCCTGCTCGGCGGCAGAACGGTCGGGGAGCGGCGACCGCTCGCGCGTCGGAGAACGGCCGGTGAGCCCACCAGCGACGGCCGAACCGTCCGCACGCGAAATCACTGGCCTTTTGACGGTCCACCGTGTTCTCACCCCTATGGCAGACTTCCAGGTCGTCGTCTCGGACGCCGAGACGGGCCACTCCTACCAGGTCGAAGTCGGTGGACAGGACGCGAACCGGTTCGTCGGTCGCGAGATCGGCGACGAGGTCGACGGGAGCGCCGTCGGGCTCGACGGCTACACCGTGCGGATCACCGGCGGCTCCGACAACGCCGGGCGGCCGATGCGCGAGGACGTGAGCGGTCCCGGGCTCAAGGACGTGCTGCTCGAGGGCGGCGTCGGCTTCAAGCCGAGCCGCGACGGCGAGCGCAAGCGCGTCAGCGTCCGCGGCCGCGAGATGAGCGACGACGTCGCCCAGATCAACGTCACCGTCGCCGAGCGCGGCGAGACCAGCGTCGAGGAG
>Ga0102959_1000035_pt1 | contig 42600 bp, 31 predicted proteins | sample SalPonF2_B_D2_MG_FD_84520 | JGI IMG/M metagenome (GOLD analysis project Ga0102959, IMG submission 84520) | Salt pond soil microbial communities from South San Francisco under conditions of wetland restoration - Salt Pond MetaG SF2_B_D2_MG ...
CCAAGCCTATAAACAGGCTCAACCAATATTTGAATCACTAAATGAGAAATTTCCCAGTTCGAAATTGGGTAAAGAAGCACTTTTCTGGAGTGCTGATTCTTATTATCACATGAAGGATTTTGGTCCTGCCAGCAACGAGTTTGCCCAGTTTATTAAAAAATATCCCGATCACAAATTAGTAGGTCCAGCCAATTATTCGTTGGGATGGAGTTATTTTAAAATGGGGGACTTTCAGCATGCTATTACTCCATTCGAGACATTTCTTGAAAAATATAAGCCACCGAAAGTAGCTTTATATCCGTACAAAACGGATACAAAACTTCGTATTGGAGACTCTTATTATGCGATGGGCCAATACTCCAACGCTATCGAATATTATCAAAAAGCTATTGGGGCAGAGCCGGGTGGGGATTATGCCATGTTCCAGATTGCTAACTGTCATTACCGGGCAGAGCAAACCTACGAAGCGGTATCCACATTCCGAAAATTTCTACGGATATATCCTTATAGTAAACTGCGTGAGCAGGCCCAGTACAATATCGCCTATATCTATTTGAATTCGGGGAATTATTCTCAGGCTATTAAGGAATTTAAAACGGTCATCAACAAATATCCGAATACAAACTGGGCGGCGAGAGCACAGTATAATATTGGGGATGCCTATTACAATGCCGGTGAATATCAGAAAGCGATTTCAGCATATAAAGAGGTGATGCAAAAATATCCCAAAAGTGACTATATTATTGAAGCGGTTAACGGTATTCAATATGCCCAGCTTTCTTCTGGTAAATCTGATTCGAGTTCGGCTATTTTGGAAGGCTTTCTCTCCGAACATCCCCAAACGTCTATGGCCGATCGCCTGAGATATCGGCAAGCTGATAATTTGATGCAATCAGGTAACTATAAAGCAGCTATTGGTCAGTTTCGGCAGTATATCCGTATTACCAATAATCAGAACCAGCTGCCTGACGCCCATTTTAACTTGGCGAACGCCTACGAACAGACCGGCCAGATAGACAAGGCGATAAATGAGTATAAAACCGTCGTCTCACAATTTCCGAATTCTGAGCGTGCAGCCCCTTCTCTGGCAGCATTGGGACGTATAGCCTATAGTAGGGTTAATTATCAACAATCTTTCAATTATTATAAGCGTCTTTCCGAAAAAGGAAGCCAATATCGTCAGCAGGCTTATATAGGGATGGGGAATGCTCAGTTGGCAATGAATAATACCGATAAGGCTGAACAGCAGTATCAGGCGGCATTGGACCAAAACAGTGATTATGATCCGGCTAAAGTAGGCCTTGCTAAAATTGCAATACAAAAAGAAAATTATCAAAGGGCCAATGATTTATTGACCTTGGTTGCTCAATCCAATACAACCGAAGTCGGGGCTGAAGCTCAATATCTGCTGGGCGTAGTGCACCAGAAACAGGGCCAATTTGAGGCTGCTGTGAAAGCTTTCTCGAATGTTAATATTTTATATGAGGCTTATGATGAATGGGTAGCCAAAGCATTACTAAAAAAAGCTGAGAGCTATATCCAACTTGGCCAGCGGGGAAATGCACGTTCTGCGCTGAATACTCTGATTAAGAATTATCCTGGCACTCCGCAGGCAAAAGAAGCGAAAAAGCTGTTAAATACCGATTAAGCAATGGATAAAAAAGTATCTCCCGCAAAATCATTATGTGGAGTCCTTCGCCTGCCGGCAGATAAATCTATCTCTCACCGGGCTGCTATGTTTGCGGCACTTCATAAAGGGAAATCACGAATTGATAATTTTTCCGAGGCCGCCGATCCTCATAGTACATTGAATTGCCTTCGAAGACTTGAGATACCCATTAAAGAATTGAATGATGAGGACCGTACCATTCTCGTTGAAGGTGTTGGCCGGGAAGGCTTGCAGCAGCCGAAGGAAGATTTGGATTGTGGTAATTCCGGCACGACGATGCGTTTGCTGAGCGGTATAATTGCAGGTGCGGGTATAACAGCCCGACTTATTGGCGATGAATCATTATCCAGACGAACCATGAAACGGATTATTGATCCCCTAACGGGAATGGGATGTAACGTCGAAGCCCGGGAAGATGATTTTGCTCCGCTTAAGATTAGTCGTAAGGGACCTTTGAAGCCGCTTCATTTCCCCTTACCTATTCCCAGTGCACAGCTTAAGTCATGCGTATTACTGGCGGGATTGTTTGGGGATGAACCAACCGAAGTTATTGAAACAATTCCCAGTCGAGATCATACCGAGCGTTTATTGGAGTTGCCAGTAAGGGAAGGACAGGGTGAAAGAATAATCAGTTCCAGTCGGAATCAGCAAATTCCGAAGCAGTCATATCGAATACCAAATGATTTTTCGGCGGCGGCCTTTTGGTTGGTGGCAGGGGCTATTCATCCTGATGCTGAGATCGAGCTTAAAAATGTGGGTATGAACCCCACGCGCACCGGGGCTTTGAATATTCTTCGAGAGATGGGAGTAAATATTGAAGTTCGAGATCTCCGAACGGAAGGGGCTGAGCCGGTAGCTGATCTATTCGTTAGCAGTTCAGAACTATACCCCGTAGAAATTACAAAAGATATTGTGCCTAATTGCATCGATGAAATTCCTATTTTGGCAATTGCTATGCTATTTGCCGATGGCGTTTCCCGGATTTCTGGTGCAAAAGAACTGCGTCATAAAGAAACCGATCGTTTAAAAGCGCTTGCTGGAGTAATGCAGAAGACGGGTGCCGATTTTGAAGAGTATGAAGATGGTTTCGAGATTAGAGGGCGTTCTGATTTTATCCCCCAAGCCTCAAGCTATGACAGTGAAGAGGATCATCGAATTGCTATGGCAGCGGCCGTATTAAGTTTGATGGCAGAATCTTCTTCTACAATATTGGATGCAGAATGTGTTTCGGTTTCCTATCCCTCCTTTTGGAATGACATGGCACTTCTGACGAATTGATCTGCCAATCCGCAAATCTGACAAATCCCAATTATTGTTGACGTAATAATGCCAATACGTCATAAATAAAACCCGCCAATAAAGCTTGGCATTGTGATTGCTCATATAATGGTGAACTCAAACTAATGGTTCAATCCATGAGTGAATTTACAATTGATATTGAAAAACAATTAACCCGGTTAGGTAAAGATTTACAAGACTTTGTCGAGCGGATTGTTCCGCTGGAAGATAGAGGTCATGACTTTACCCCAGTTTGTGACATCATCGAAAGCGATGAGACATACGTCATTAAATTGGATTTGCCCGGGCTGTCAAAAAAAGAGATTAACATTGCTCTTAAAGAGCATGTACTTACAGTTAAAGGAGAACGAACGGAGGAGCTAGGTGAATCAGAGAAATTCCGGCGACAAGAACGTTCTGCCGGTGTTTTCTCGCGCTCTTTTGCGCTTCCGGAGAATGTAAATGCGGCTGAGACGGATGCCGTGTTTCGTAACGGGGTTTTGACGATTACCATGCCCAAATCCGATGTTCTCAAAGACTCAAAATCGATTCCGATCAAGTAATAAGATAATGCTGTAAGGGAGCCGTGCTCTCGATCTCTGCGGAGATAGTGAGCAGAGCTCCTGATCCAGCGATATTTTAAAGGAATCAGCGAAAATTGCACAAAGAATTGAAATAACTAACAAAAAAATCATAGTTAAATATTATGGGAAAGATTATAGGAATTGACTTGGGTACCACCAACTCCTGCGTTGCTGTTATGGAGGGTAATGAACCTACAGTAATCCAGAACTCAGAGGGTGGACGAACAACTCCTTCGGTTGTGGCGTTTTCCAAAGACGGCGAACGTTTGGTGGGAGCCCCAGCAAAACGACAAGCTATTACAAATCCTGACAAAACGATCTCCTCGATTAAACGTTTTATGGGTCGTTTGTTTAATGAGGTTAAAGAAGAAGCAAAACAAGCCTCATATGAAATAGTTAAAGGAGATGACGATACGGCCCGTGTACAGATTGAAGACCGCAAATATGCGCCGCAGGAAATTTCTGCGATGGTGCTTCAGAAGATGAAGCAAACCGCGGAAGAGTATCTCGGTGAAAAAGTGACGGAAGCGGTTATTACGGTTCCCGCTTATTTTAATGATGCTCAGCGAAAAGCTACCCAGGAAGCTGGAGAAATTGCCGGTCTTGATGTAAAACGAATTATCAATGAGCCTACAGCCGCATCGCTGGCATACGGTCTTGACAAAAAAGATCAGGATCAAACCATTGCCGTTTATGACCTCGGTGGTGGTACATTTGATATTTCCATTCTTGAGCTTGGTGATGGCGTTTTTGAAGTAAAATCGACTAGTGGTGACACTCACTTAGGTGGTGATGATTTCGACTCCCGCCTTATCGATCATCTGGCAAAAGAATTTAAGAAAGACGAAGGTATCGATCTTCGTGACGATCCAATGGCCATGCAGCGATTGAAAGATGCTGCTGAAAAAGCCAAGATCGAACTTTCAAGTTCGCAAAAGACTAATGTAAACCTACCGTTTATTACGGCTACGGATTCTGGTCCGAAGCACCTGAATATCGATGTTTCAAGATCACAATTTGAAAAATTGATCGATGATCTGGTCCAGAAGACTGTTGATCCATGCAAGAAAGCACTGGATGACGCCGGAATTTCGAAAAACGGAATCGACCAGGTGATCTTGGTTGGTGGTTCTACACGGATTCCTAAGATCCAGCAAGTTGTAAAAGATTTCTTTGGCAAGGATCCAAGCAAAGGCGTTAATCCAGATGAGGTTGTAGCCGTTGGTGCTGCTATCCAAGGTGGTGTCATGTCTGGTGATGTTGATGATGTTGTTCTGCTCGACGTTACGCCACTCTCCCTTGGTATCGAAACCCTTGGTGGAGTATCAACGCAGCTTATAGAGGCCAATACTACGATACCGACCAGCAAGACGGAAGTGTTCTCAACGGCGGCTGATAACCAGACTAGCGTTGAGATACACGTGTTACAGGGAGAGCGTGCTAAAGCCCAGGATAACCGAACTCTTGGTCGGTTCCATTTAGACGGTATCCCACCAGCACCGCGCGGCGTTCCTCAGATCGAAGTCACCTTTGATATTGATGCTAACGGTGTGCTTAACGTAAGTGCTAAAGATAAAGGCACCGGCAAAGAGCAAAGTATTCGTATCGAATCTTCTTCCGGACTCTCCGAAGATGAAATCGAAAAGATGAAAGAAGCTGCCGAAGAGCATGCTGAAGAAGACAAGAGAATTCGGGAAAAAGCTGAAAAGCTCAACAAGGCAGACAGCTTGGTGTTTTCAACACGCAAGCAGCTTGATGAGCATGGCGATAAGATCTCGGACGAAAACAAAGAAAAAATTGAAGCTGCTCTCGAGAAGGTCAAAAAGCTTCATGACGAAGAGAAAGTTGACGAACTCGATGATGCCATGGAAGAATTGAATAATGCATGGTCGGCTGCTTCCCAAGAAATCTATCAATCTGCGGACCAAGGCCAACCCGGACCAGGGGCAGCAGGTGCCGCTAATGGTGAGCAGGCAGCCGGTGCGCAAGCCGAGCAAGGTGAAGGCAGCGAAGAAGATGAAGCTGTTGACGCCGACTTCGAAGTTGTCGATGACGATGATAAGAACTAAGTAAGAAAACAGTGAGTTTTCGAGCCCTTTACCAGAATAGGTAAAGGGCTTTTTTTATTATCCATATCATTAATAGTATTTAGGTGTACTGCCAATAAAGCGTTATATTTAGCCTGAATTTTAGAAATTCAAAGCAGTGAACAGTACTACCTTACAGTCAGATTTTCTTATCATTGGCAGTGGCGCTGCTGGCTTACATGCCGCTTGGCGTGCCAGCCAATATGGACAAGTAACTTTAATTACAAAATCCTCTCTCCAGGCCAGCAGTAGTTACTGGGCTCAGGGCGGTATTGCTGCCGTTCTGAATAATGATGACAGTTATCAAAGTCATAAGCAAGATACCTTTGAAGCTGGCCGCGGGCTATGCCATTCCGAAGCAGTGGATTTGCTAGTTAAAGAAGGAGCAGAGCGTGTTCAGGAATTGGTAGATCTCGGGATGCCTTTCGACCGGTCAAACGGATCCCTCGATTTGGGCTTAGAAGGTGGCCATTCCAATAGACGCGTGCTCCATGCCAATGGGGCTGCTACTGGCAAAGCCTTGGTAGAATTTTTAGCTCAGCAAGTTATCCAAAAAGCCAATATCACGATAATTGCGCATGCTTTTGTATATCGACTTCTGGCAGAAGATGGTCGGTGCCTGGGGGTCCAGGCTTATCAGTATAGAGAAAATGCTTTGTTACGTATCGACAGCCCGGTTACTATATTGGCAACCGGCGGATATTCGGGCTTATACCGGCGAACGACTAATCCCCATACTTCAACCGGCGATGGATTGTGGCTGGGCTGTCATGCGGGGGCTCGTCTCAAGGATCTGGAATTTGTGCAATTTCATCCCACGGCTTTTTATGCGGATGATGGATCGACCTTCTTGATCAGTGAGGCCGTACGCGGAGAAGGTGCCCGTTTGTATAACCAACGGGGAGAACGGTTCATGGAACAATATCCCCAAAAAGAATTAGCACCTCGCGATGTGGTCTCACAAGAAATATTTCGGCAAATCCAGCAGCAACAAAGCGACTATGTATATTTGGATGTGAGTCATCTGGACGTTAAAGAGATTAAGGTTCACTTTCCTGCTTTGATGCAAAGAATTGAAAAGCAGGGGATCAATATTTCCAGCGAGGGTATTCCTATTGCGCCGGCTGCCCATTATTGCATTGGAGGTATAGACACAGATTTGGAAGCCCAAACATCGGTGAAAGGATTATATGCGGCGGGTGAGATCGCAGCGACCGGAGTGCATGGAGCCAATCGGCTGGCTAGTAATTCTTTACTTGAATGTCTGGTATTCAGCCAGCGGGCAGTTAATCATGCCGCAAATTTGGAAACGGTTTCTACAGCCCAAGCTCAAATGAAAAATTCCCTGGAGGTTGATCCCGGTAAAGAGAAAAAATTCCTGGCTCTTCAGCAAAGAGTGTCTGATTTGCTCAGTTCTTATGTAGGAATCAGTCGGCACGCGGATGGCCTACATAAAGCATTGCAAGGATTTAAGAAATTGCTTAAAAGCTATCCCCGAGATACTGATGAATATTTCGGGATTCGGGCAAATGGGTTGTTACAGATTGCTGAACTTATTACAAAAGCAGCTTTGCAAAGGAAAGAAAGCCGGGGCGTTCATACGCGCAGTGATTATCCCGATTCCAGATCAAAAATAGAACACTTTTCATATAAAGATAATCAGACGGCTCTTTTGAGCTGAAAGTTTTATAGTGATAATGATAGATTTAAAATTGAAACGGCCGGATGTGGATGTCATTGACGAGTTAATTTCGCGCGCTTTTCAAGAGGATATCCGGGATGGAGATATCACTACAAATGCAATTATCGGTGAGGACCAGCAGGCCGCGGCCGTTTGGCAAGCCAAGGAGTCGGGCATTATAGCGGGATTGGATATAGCTCGTGCGGTTTTCAAGGCCCTGGATCCGGAGTTGGAATGGCATCCACGCGTGGAAGATGGAGACCGCGTAGAAATCGGGCAGGATATTGTCGAAATGGAAGGTACATGCCGGGCAATCCTGACGGCGGAACGTACCGCCCTTAATCTTGCGCAGCGGTTGTCGGGTATTGCTACGAAAACTCATCAACTGGTTGAGGCTATTGCCGATTATCCGACGAAGATTCTGGATACCCGGAAGACGGTACCCGGCTTACGTCAGCTCGATAAATATGCCGTATCAGCCGGTGGAGGTACTAACCATCGCATGGGGTTATTTGATATGGCGCTGATTAAAGATAACCATATCGTTGCTGCCGGTGGAATCGTTTCTGCCGTTGAACTGGTTCGGGCACAACATCCGGAGGTACAAATCGAAGTGGAAACGACCTCGCTGGAAGAAGTCAGGAAAGCGCTGGAAGCTGGGGCTGATATGATCATGCTTGATAATATGAATACTCAGATGATGAGGGAAGCGGTTAATCTTATCGGCGAAAAAGCGAAAACGGAGGCTTCCGGGAATATTACCCTTAAAAGGATAAAAGAAGTGGCCGAAACCGGTGTCGCTTATATTTCCGTTGGAGCTCTGACACACTCGGTGAAAGCGTTTGATATCAGTCAGAGATTGTCTAAAATTTATCAGAAATAAAGTTAACCCAAACGGGATTTTATGAATACCCAAGAGCTTATATCAGAAATAAATCGGATAAAAGAGGAACGAAATGCCGTCATTTTGGCTCATAATTATCAAATTCCCGAAGTGCAGGATATAGCAGATTATATCGGAGATTCGCTGGGACTTTCGCGTCAGGCCGCTAAGACCGATGCCGAAGTGATTGTCTTTTGCGGTGTTCATTTTATGGCCGAAACAGCCTCTATTATTTCCCCTGACAAGAAAGTATTGATTCCCGATCTGGATGCCGGTTGTTCGCTTGCTGATAGCATCACTGCAGAGGGGCTTCGGGATTGGAAAGCCGAGCATCCGGGTGCTGTTGCAGTTACCTACATCAATACCACAGCAGCGGTTAAAGCGGAATGTGATTATTGCTGTACCTCTTCAAATGCAGTCGATATTGTAGAATCGATTCCTGAGGATAAAGAGATTCTGTTTCTTCCGGATAAGTTTTTAGGTTCATATATCGAAATGGTTACCGGCCGGGAACTTAATATTTGGCAAGGGGCATGCCATGTGCACGAAAAAATTGGAGAACTTAATTTAGGTGAGAAGCAAAAGGAATATCCCGATGCAGAGATTTTGATCCATCCCGAATGTGGTTGTTCAACTTCTTGTATGATGAAATCAGCCATGTATTTCGACTGCAAGGATGGACACATTCATTCAACCAGCGGTATGCTTAATCGTGCAAGTGAATCTGACGCCGATGAATTTGTAGTAGCTACGGAAACCGGTATTTTGCATCGAATGCGGAAAGAAAATCCGGGCAAGAAATTTTATCCGGCGAATGAGAATTCGGTTTGCGAGTTTATGAAGATGATTACGCTGGAGAAATTGCACGAGGCGTTGAAATATGATCGACACGAGGTTAAAGTGCCGGAAGAGCTGGCGAAGAAAGCGCATTTGCCTATTGAGCGAATGCTGAGCGTAGCTTAACGGCTGATGTCTGTTTTTAGTTATTTGTAAAAGTTATAAGTGCTTCCAAGTAACAAATAACCTATTTAGCGAATAACAAAATACTTATGAAAATCCTAGGTATCGAATCTTCCTGTGATGAAACCGCAGCAGCGGTATATACTGATGACGGACTCCAATCAAATATCATAGCGTCACAGTCGATACACGAGCAGTATGGAGGGGTAGTCCCCGAGCTGGCTTCGCGGGCGCATCACAAGACGATCTGGCGGACCGTGCGGCAAGCTCTGGAAGAGTCGGATTCCAATATTAAAGAAATTGATGCGGTAGCTGTAACACAGGGGCCCGGGCTCATGGGATCTTTACTGGTGGGGCTTTGTTTTGCCAAAGGGTTATGTCTGGCACGAGATATCCCGCTGATCGGTGTCAATCATATGGATGCTCATATCTATGCCAATTTTATTGAGCATCGCCCAAAATATCCGTTTGTATCTCTCACCGTATCCGGCGGACACACGCAACTGGTGCAAGTAACCGGGCCTTTTGAACATGAACTACTGGGACAAACACGTGATGATGCAGCCGGGGAAGCCTTTGATAAAATCGGTAAGATATTAGGTCTGCCGTATCCGGCGGGGCCTGAAATCGACCGGCGTTCTAAAAAAGGGGACCCTTTATTCCATGATTTTCCGCAAGCCTTGTTGCATGAAGATTTTGAATTTAGCTTCTCCGGACTTAAAACCTCGGTGAAGTACTTCCTGGAAGATCAGGCTAATATAGAAGAGTTTCTATCGGATTATTTAAATGATATTTGTGCCAGCGTGTCTGAGGCGATTACGGAAGTGCTCATTAAAAAACTTCGAAATGCTGTTGAGCATACGGGCGTAAGAACAATTGTTTTGGCAGGCGGGGTATCGGCGAATTCGATGCTGCGAAGAAAAGCAAAGCGTTTGGCAAAAGAAGTAGAGTGCGAATTACATATCCCAAAGCTGGCATATTGCACTGATAATGCTGCTATGATTGCCGTTACTGGTTACATGATGGCCCAGCGGGGTATGTATTCTGATATGAATTTGAAGCCATTCGCAAATCTTAATTCTTCCGAAAGATGAAGAGTGTTAAAACAGGATGCAGGGGCTTATCGCCATAAGCCCCTGCATCCATGAATCAGGTCATTGAAATTTCTTAGAGGCTTCCACGGCCAGTCGATCCACCCTGTTATTGCGTTCATTATCGGCGTGACCTTTAACCTTGATCCATTCCACGTTGTGCGGTTGCATCGCCGTTAGCATTTCCTGCCAGAGATCTTGGTTTTCTACCGGTTTTTTATTGGCTTTTTTCCAGTTTCGTTTTAGCCAGGCATCAATCCAGCCTTGCTTAAAGGCATTCACAATTAATGCACTGTCGCTGTGAATTTTTATATGGCAGGGTTGATTGATGGCATTCAGCGCTTCGATGACGGCGCGCATCTCCATCCGGTTATTGGTGGTGTTGGGAGCACCGCCGGTAATAGTTTTTTCTCGCTTATTCCACTGTAGCAAGGCCGCCCAGCCACCGGGCCCCGGATTTCCGCTGCAGGCACCGTCAGTAAATACAACAACTGTTTTTTTATTTGACATACTTCTGCGTGATTGTACTTAATTTCGTTTTGAGATTTTGAGCCGCTTTAGCTACGGATTGTTCCCAGTTTTCGGAATCAGCGCCAGCATATATGATACTCCGACTTGAATTGATAAGTGGAATTCCCTGATGGGATTCAAGGGCATTCGCAAGTTCCCGGATATTGCCCCCCTGTTTTCCAACTCCGGGAATCAAGAGGGGAGACGCGTTGAAATGTCTGATCACAGGCTGCAAATCCTTGGCTTGTGTTGCCCCAACAACCATTCCAATGGAGGTGTTACTGCTTTGCTGTTTCGCCTGTAACTGTTGGGATATATAGCTGGACATTGTTTCTCCGCTTGCCAATTCCTGAAGCAGGATATCCTTGGCTCCGGGATTGGAGGTAAGCGTCAAAACATATACGGCTTTGGATCTATTATTTAAAAACGGATCCAGCGTTTCAAAACCCATAAGTGGGTTTAAAGTAACCGCATCCACATCAAATTTTTCAAAAAAGGCTTTGGCATAATGTTCGGCAGTAGAACTGATATCCCCGCGTTTGGCATCTGCGATTATGATTTTCTCGTCAGGGATATGATTTAAAATTTCCTGAAAAACATCCCAGCCGACTGGTCCTAGTGCCTCAAAGAAACCCAGGTTCGGTTTGTAAGCTGCACAGTGTTCGTGGGTAACGTCGATTACTCTTTTAAGAAAATATTCTACTTTATTATGATCGGGCAGATCCAGTTCTTTAACGGTTTGAGGGAGCAGATCCAGGTTGGGATCCAATCCCACGCAAACCGTAGATTGACTAGCTGTGACGGAAGCTTCAAGTTTTTGAGTGAATGTCATACTGAATTCATTTTAAATTCAGCGGAAGATACAAAGGGATGCAAGGGAATCGAAATGTTCTTACATAAAAAAGCGGAGGGGTGACCCTCCGCTTAAAACATTAGATTTTGCAATTTAATTAACTGCCGGCTGCAACCGGGAATCCTTCTGGAATTTTTGAGATATTAATCATAGGCACATTAGAACCAAACGATTGGTTCATGGCCTTAATAGTCTCATTAGCTAGGACAGCCTCCCCACGGTTAGTGGGGTGGATGCCGTCAAAGCTGAACAGTTCTCCCGGTACGGGGCGCAGAGTCAAACCATTGGCATTGTAACCCTGCTGGCCTTGTGAACTTTGAAAATCGGAGAAAATCTGGGAAAAGATACCGTTGATATCCACAAGGGTAAATCCGGCGGCATTAGCAGCACTTTGTATGCTGTTATTGTATTGGGCAACAGTTCCAGCGGCTTGTTCGAGCTCTGAACTGCCCTGTGGCCCGCCTGCCGGCCCATCAAGTACTAGCTGATCCGGGATAACAGATTCAGGAGTACCATCGCCATTGGCATCGATCGGCGGCGGGGTTTGGCCAGCTTGAATTTGAGCAAAATAGCTACTTGCAGACAACAGAGGGAAGTCGTATTGACGCATGACCCGGTTACCGTTGTCGGTTTGAATATAGATATCAAAATTGCCTTGTGGAGTTACCAGTTGATAACTTTGCGTATCACTGTTAAAAACAATGGCCCCTTGTTGCTGTAGTTCAGTGCGAAGGTAAAATACAAAAGGAATTGTAGTAACATCCGGGATATTATAAACAATCACACTGGCCCCCGTTGATGCTAACGCCTGTACCGATCCTTGGTATAACTGATCGAAATTGCTTGGAGAGGTTGGCTGCTGACCTTCTCCACCGGAGGTTACAAAATTAAGTACATCGTTATTGCCAAGCCAGAAAGTGATAAAAGTAGGGTTCTGTTTGGCTACCTGATCGTGAATATTAGGAGCCGATTTTGCCAGTTCTGATTGTTCCATTACAATACCGTAGAATGGATTAAATGCAGGATTATTGGGATCGGTTGCCCTTTCTTTCAGATGCCCGGAATTTTGCGGATTTAGATAATCCACAAGTACTGCCCCGGGAATGCCAAGATTGGTAAATGGCTTGTCGCTTTGGTTAATGGGATTCCCTTGCGAACTATTTTGGGTAGTTTCCACAGGATCGAGATTGGTTAGCTCAATACGTCCGCCAATGCCGGGATCGCTAATCAGGGGTTGGCTGAATTGATCACTAATTCCAATTTGTCGTGCTATTAGTTTAGGGAAAGAGTATTGTTGAGCCGACTTATAAAGTGCACCATTTTGATAACCGGCAGTCAAACTATTTCCTACCGCAACATATGATGAAAAATCGGCGCTGCCAGAATCAACCGGCTTAATATCAAGGCTGTTATAATCTTTACAGCTGGTTATAAGTGCCAGCAGGACAAATAACGAGAGAAAGCGTTTCATTTTATTTAATAAATAATTCATGGCGTATATCTCCGTAAATCAATTATAATTTCAGTGTGATGCCGAAGCTCGGCAGGTTGGCATAGGTATTATAGACACCATCAATTCCACCTGCTGTAGAATCAGTAACTTTCCGCTGTTTGGCTCTGATAAAAATGTAAGAAGCATCCACAGCCAGATAATTGGTCAGGTCGTAACTTAAACCTCCGGAAAATAACCAGCGGTCGGCATCCGGAAGGGTTGGATCTACATACCGGTCGCGGATCGGGTTTTTATCATAAGCGATGCCGCCGCGGATCGTCAAGCCTTTTATACCCAGCTTAGAGTATTCGGCGCCAAAACGGAGTTGCCAAGAATCTTTGTAATTCCTTTCGTTAACAATAGTGCTTCCCCCCAGTGCAGGAATCGTCTGATCGAAATTGATAGCCAATTTATCGTAACTTGACCAGCCCCACCAAACGTAATCGAGTTCAGTAGTGAGTCCCTCGATTGGCTTCACATTAAGGGCTACTACATAGCTGGATGGGAAAGTTATTTCTGCAGAACCTTTTGCGGTCTGGGGAAATCCAACCGGCAGATTAGTAAATACTGCATCTCCTTTATACTTGGTTTTAATCTTGCTTCGGTAGGTAAAACCAAGTGTTACCGTTTCGGTAGGTTGATACAATATACCAGCATTAAACCCAAAAGCAGTTTTGTCCAAGTCGCCATTCAGTGAGAAAGAGCCTTCCGGAGTAAAAGATTGAACAGCTCGTTTTAATTTCACTTGTCCATAAACGGCCATTCTTAATCCTGCTCCGATTTTAATTTTACCGATACCAAAATCAGGTAGTTTATAGCCAATAGCAGGTGTTACGAATAGTGATTTGATATCTGCTTTAATAGAAGCTCCTCGGCCGACCCAGTCAGAGGGCCATTCTGTTCCTAAGCCAAAGGGAGAGTAAACGCCAATGCCGGCTGTTAGGTTATCATTTATCTGATAAGAAGCGTATGCGTTAGGCACCCAAAAATTTTGATCTTTTAAATTCGTCTTTTGTCCAAGCGGTGCCAGAGACGATAAATTCCTGAACGATGTACGAGGCGCAATAATGGTTGCGCCTCCACTAAACCGTATCCCATCAAGACCTCCTAAACCTGCAGGATTATAATAGATAGTGGATACGTGTTCTGCATAAGCCGAGAACGCACCTAGCATGGCGTTGGCCCGGGCGCTGGCCTCATAGATAGAGAAGCCACTTGCAAAAGCAGAGGCTGAAAACACAAATAGAAGGCATATTGTAGCTATGAATCTTCGCATAAATTCTCCGGTTTTAATTAAGGATTTGGAATTAGATTAGATGATACTAGTGCTCACTGTAAAAATGAACTGATCTAACATTATTTTTCAGAAAAATTAGAGAAATCCCATGACACCCTTTGATTGTTAACACTGTTAAGCACAAATAACTAAAAGCTTTTGAAAGATGAAAATATAAGTTTGCAATAGGTTCGTATTTTTACTTGATTCGATAGCAAATATATTCACTAATTAGAAATTATATGATGGATTGGTTTGAAGAGTGGTTCGATAGTCCACTGTATGAAAAATTATATGCAAATCGAGATGAAAGTGAAGCCGCTCAACTCGTAGAACTGTTGGAAGAAAAGCTGGATTTAGATGAAGGAACGAGAATTCTTGACTTGGGATGTGGCCGGGGAAGACATTCCATAAACTTGTGTAAGAAAGGATATGATGTTACTGGAATTGACCTTTCGAAAGAGGCCATTGCTACCGCAAGAACAAAAGCCAGGGATGAAAAGCTGGATCATATCCAGTTTCAAGTGCGAGACATGCGGAATCCTTTACCTCGAAAATTTGATGTCATTGTAAATCTGTTTACTACATTTGGTTATTTCGAGACGGAGGAGGAAAATTCTAAAGTGCTGGAAAGCGTGCGTAGAATGCTTAAGCCAAGAGGAACTTTTGTGCTGGACTATTTGAATGCTGAGAAAGTTAAAATGGATTATGTTCCGGCTGAAGAAGGGTCATTTAAGAATATCCATTATGAGATTGAACGGTATATTAGCGATAATGCCATTCACAAAGAGATTACTTTTTCTGGAAATAAGATTGACGGCACAAAAAAGTATGCTGAGCGTGTTAAATTATACGGACTGTCTTGGTTTGAAAAAGAAATGACCAAACGCGATTTGATAATCGACCATGTTTACGGGGATTATTATGGCCATGATTTTGATCCGGAAACTAGCTCCCGACTACTCATTATTAGTCATTTAAAGGCCTAGCAAAAAGCAAGAAGGCTTTCGATGTCCGATATTTCATGTTTCACTTCTAACTACTTATTTTTTGTCCTACAAGACCGTCTCCGGCAAGACTTCTTCAGCTCCGTGCGGTGGTTTGTCCAGCTTCCAGGTTTCAAAATAGAAATGGCGTTCCGTTCGCATCTTTTTACTGTTAATGCTGAAAAAACGGAATTGATCGTCTATCAATGGCTTAAAGGTCTCGAACAGGGCAGAATAAATATTTTCTTCGGAAAACAGGTGCAAGTCATAGCCATGATGAGCCTTTTCTTTGTATAAGACATAAGCTTTTGACTGCAAAATCTCTCTTATCTCATTTTTTTCACGCCCCACATCAGATTCTTCATCAATAGAGAGAGCACTAAAATTTGGAGAAATATCTTTATCGTTAATGATCATTGCCTGTCCTGTTTCTATAGCACGCAAGGCTTCTGAAAGAGAATTAAAAGTGCCCTCTTCTATGAAAAAAATCAGATCCCTAAATGCGTTGTTTAGTTGCTTGATCACTTCATCCGCTTTGGCAAGTGTATTGAGGCCAAATTTTTCATCTTCGAGCCGAGTGCCAGTGATATAGAATTTGGAATATGTGGGATCTGGGGCCATAAACTTTGCCAGCCGGTCTCCATCAGATTTCCCGGAAGAATTACCATTTGGAGAGGCCAAGTCGTCGAGTCTCAAATCGTGATTATAGAAAAGCTTGAAAATATCCATATGATGATAATGCGTAATTCGTGATACGTAACGTGTTAAGATACGGATTACGCATTACGGATTAAACAAAAAATAAAAGGCCCTGCAGCATTTTACCACAGGGCCTTTAAAATGATTCGATAACCTGCTTAAATCATAGAGGCAATTACAAGGGCTACTACCGACATAAGCTTAATCAGGATGTTCAGAGAAGGACCGGAGGTATCTTTGAACGGATCACCCACCGTATCACCAACAACTGCTGCCTTGTGTGCATCAGAACCTTTCTTGAGCTCACTTCCGTTGTAGGTAAATCCTTCTTCGATCATCTTCTTAGCATTATCCCATGCGCCACCGGCATTGGATTGGAAAAGGGCCATCAGCACACCGGACGCAGTAACGCCTGCCAGGAGACCTCCAAGCATCGTAGGGCCACCTAAGAAACCGAATAATACCGGAACTGCAACAGCTAAGACACCTGGAGCAATCATCTCACGAATAGAAGCGGTGGTCGAAATTTCCACACAACGCTCATATTCAGCTTTACCCAAGGCGGTTTCAAATGTCTGTTGATCCTCTTCTGACCAATCTGTGAGTTGAGTCCCTTTATTGCGGTTCATGGCTTCTAACCCTGCTTTCAGTTCAGGAATATCGCGGAACTGGCGACGAACTTCTTCGATCATGTCCATAGCTGCACGTCCTACTGCTTTCATGGAAAGAGCGGAAAAAAGAAAAGGCAACATGGCTCCCACAAACAGGGAAGCAATTACATAAGGATTAGTAATATCAATGGTATGAAATTGTTCTGCGACCGGGTGGGTAGCGTTGTAGGCTGTTTTAAAAGCGGCAAACAAGGCAAGAGCCGTTAGGGCAGCAGAGCCAATTGCAAATCCCTTACCTATAGCAGCCGTCGTATTGCCTACCGCATCGAGCTTGTCGGTGCGATCTCGTACTTCGCCGGGTAGTTCGGCCATTTCGGCTATACCGCCGGCATTATCAGAAATCGGTCCATAAGCGTCAACAGCCAATTGAATTCCAGTGTTGGAAAGCATCCCTACAGCGGCAATGGCTATTCCATAGAGGCCAGCCATTTGGTAAGCACCGATGATAGCAGTCGCGATAACCACGATCGGGATCGCTGTGGACATCATACCTGTTCCAACACCGGCGATAATATTTGTGGCGGATCCGGTAACCGATTGTTTTACAATATCAATGACGGGTTTTTTGCCGGTTCCTGTGTAATGCTCGGTAATTAGCCCGATTAACAATCCGGCAGCAAGCCCAAAGAGTGTTGCGAAAAAGACTCCATCTGGCGTGTATTGAATGCCATCATAAGTCCACTGCGCAGGCAGCATCCAGTTGATGATGAAATAGGATAGAATCACCATCAGGATGGAGGATCCGAATTCGCCGATGTTGAGTGCTTTTTGGGGATTCCCGCCTTCTTTAACTTTAACGAAAAAAGTACCGATGATAGAAGTGATGATTCCAGTACCGGCTAGTACTAAAGGTAATAATACGCCATTAAGACCATCAAAAGTGTTTGTTTGTTCAAAACCGGTAAGTCCCACAAAGGCGGCCCCCAGTACCATCGTACCTACGATAGACCCAACATATGATTCAAAGAGGTCAGCCCCCATTCCGGCAACGTCACCGACATTATCCCCAACATTATCGGCAATGGTGGCAGGATTTAAGGGGTGGTCTTCGGGAATTCCGGCTTCAACCTTTCCGACAAGATCGGCTCCAACATCCGCTGCCTTGGTATAAATACCACCGCCTACACGGGCAAACAGTGCTATTGAAGAAGCACCAAAAGAGAAGCCTGTGATCACATTGACGATCCTGTGAACATTGCTTAATCCAAAATAGTCACCATAAACTAGAAAGAGCACACCAAGACCCAAAACGCCGAGCCCAACAACGCCAAGTCCCATAACGGAACCACCGGCAAAGGCAATATTTAAGCCGGGTCCAAGACCTGTGCGGGCGGCATTTGTTGTACGCACATTCGCTTTTGTGGCAACTTTCATCCCTATAAAACCAGCCAGACCGGAACAGAAAGCTCCAATGATAAATGAAACAGCAACCAGCCAGTGGGAAGATTCTGGATTAGCTGAAAAACCCAGTAATATGGCAACGCATGCCACAAAGACAGCTAACACTTTGTATTCGGCTTTTAGAAAAGCCATCGCTCCCCGCGCAATGTTTGCGCTGATGGTTGCCATTTTTTCGGTTCCTACATCTTGCTTCGAAACCCAGGATGATTTGAAAAAGGTATATAACAACCCGAGTGCTCCTGCAACCGGAATTAAGTAGGTTAATAAGGTATTCATGTCGATGGTAAGTTATTTATAAACGTTTATTAATCGATTAATTGAACTTATTCATGGCCTGTTCGATACCTTCTCTGATAAAACAGTAGGTGGCATCGACAGCCCGATCCAAGGTAGATCCAATAATTTCCTGTTCTTCTTCGGAAAAAGGAGAGAGTACATAGTTCACTTGTTGCCCTCTTGGAAAATCATTCCCTATCCCGATTCTTAAACGCGGAAACGTATTGGTACCCATTTTTTCTATGATATCTTTAATTCCATTATGGCCGCCTGCGCTTCCACGAGGTCGCAGGCGAATAGTACCTAATTCTAAATCCAGATCGTCATAACAGATCAGACAGCTATCAAGGTCTTCTTTGTACCAGTGCAGTGCCTGACGTACAGCATTACCACTGCTGTTCATATAAGTAGTCGGTTTTATCAGGTAAACAGGATGTCCCGCATGATTCCCCTTGCCGACTAGGTAAGGACCTTTGCCGGTTTTTAACCGTACCGACATTGATTGTGTGAGTCTGTCAATCAGTTTGAATCCGATATTATGACGTGTACCAGCGTACTTGCTTCCTGGATTTCCCAGACCTATAATCAGAGGCATAAAGTAATTACGCTGGTTTGGTCAAAATATTTATTCGGGTGCTTCTTCTTCTCCTTCTCCTTCTTCTTCGGCACCTTCTTCTCCCTCGGCCAATTCTTCTTCTCCTTCGGGAAGTTCGCCCTCTTCGAGTTCTTCTTCGCTTGGCTCTTCAGAGATAAGTGCAGAAGTAAGCAGTGCTTCGGATTTTGGAGGACGAATGGTCACCAGTGTTCGACTAAGATCATCAAGGGGGATAATGCCTTCGAGTTCTAGGTCTCGCACGTGGAGTGAATCTCCTATAGACAGATCACTGATATCAACGGTATAAACTCCCGGTATTTTATCGGGGGTAACCCGGATACGAAGGATATGCATCGGTTGGAAAATACGTCCACCCTCTTCGGCTACTCCAACGGCCGTTCCTTCAAGCTTTATCGGAACACTCAATGTTACCTTGTGATCTTCTGCCAGTGCATAAAAATCTACGTGAATAGGTCGGTCAGATAGGGGATGGTATTCCACATCTTTAAGGAGGGTCTTATGTTTTTTACCATCAATATTTAATTCGATGATTTGTCGTTTACTGACCGATAAAATCGTTTCTAGTTCAAGTTCGTCTATCGAAAAATGGATATTTTCATCAACTTTCGGTCCGTAGAGAACACTGGGGACGCGCATGGCGTCACGAAGCGCATCAGCTACTTTTCGCCCGGTTTCTCTTTTTTTTCCTTCTAATTCTACAACTTCTGGAGTAGTCATAATTACACAAGTTATTTTTTACCACCAAAGCACAAAATCACTATTTATTACTTTTGCGCTTTCGTGTTTTAGTGGTTAAACAATTAATCGTCAAAAAGTGCACTTATTGTATCGTTGGTATGGATACGCTGTATTGCTTCTGCAAAAATACCGGCTACGCTCAAAACCTTTATCTTGCGAGAAGGTTTACGCAGGGGTACAGTATCTGTTACCAACAGTTGATCAATAGGTGAATCTTCAATTCGTTGGTACGCAGGCCCCGATAAAATGGGATGCGTACATGTCGCTATAATATTCAAAGCTCCGCGTTCTTTCAGCGCGGAGGCTGCATTTGTTAGCGTGCCTGCCGTATCAATAAGATCATCGACAATCAGCACGTTTTTTCCTTCTACTTCACCGACAATATTCATTACCTCAGCCACATTTTGCTTAGGTCGTCGCTTGTCGATGAAAGCAAGTCTTGCGCCCAGCCGCTTGGCATACGATCGTGCCATTTTTAAGCTACCTACATCAGGGGCAACTACGACCAGGTTTTCAATTGGATGTTCGCTAAAGTGATCAATAAATAATCTGCTAGCGTACAAGTGATCCAATGGAATATCAAAAAAACCTTGTATCTGAGCTGCATGCAGATCCATCGTAAGGATGCGATCTGCGCCAGCTTCAGCCAATAAATTTGCCATCAGCTTTGAGGCAATAGAAACTCTGGGCTGATCTTTTCGATCTTGCCGAGCATATCCAAAATAAGGAATAACTGCTGTTACGCGCTTTGCCGAAGCACGATTTGCAGCATCCAACAATAATAAGAGCTCTATAATATTATTGCCCGGGGGTGGAGTAGATTGTACCACAAATACGTCTTCGCCCCGGATGCTTTGCTCATACTTAACATAGAGCTCGCCATCTGAAAACGGCTTGATGGTTACCTCTCCCAGCGAAGTACCATATTTTTCGGCAATTGCTCGAGAGAGAGCAAGATTGCTGCGACCGGCAAATATGACTAAAGGGGTATCCAAGAAGCAAATTTTCAGGAATTCAAAAATAAAAGAAAAGGATGGCTTTACAGTCATCCTTTCATTTGTTATGTGTGTTGCCCGGGGAGGACTCGAACCCCCACTGACGGCACCAAAAACCGCTGTCCTGCCATTAGACGACCGGGCAATAGTTTGCCTTTTCAAACAGATGCAGATGATATGAATTTACTGGTTCCTAATCAAGAGGAAATTGCACTTTTAAATACTTTACACTTTTGGCATTGCTTGGGATAACAGTATGAACGTAACTGATAAATGGTACCCAGTTTTTGAGCATAGGTATGGGCGGGTATTTCAGTCGCTTGAAGAATTCGAATTAAAGATTTTGGAAGTGATACCCTGTGAGTACGCCACATAACCCAACTTCTATTTTTGAGTTGGTCGCTGTAAAACAAATTTCCCAACGAGTAAAGCGCGGGGAGAAAGACGGTGCCAAATAAAATAGCAGAACGTTGCTGCCCCAGGGTTGGGGTAGTGGTAATGGAATTTTCCATGTTCTTCCAGAGTTTTGGGGGATCTTTGTGCAACCAGTCTTCAAAAGGCAGCGTATGTATATACCAGAGCATATCGGAGCCTTGTTTGATTCGGGGTTTGGGATGGTTGGCAGGACGACATCCTTTTCGGTTCCAATTAATGGTTGAATTCTTTGAACCGTTGATACCAGAAAACGCTATAGCCCGCTGGCGAAGCGCAGAGAGATTATCCATCCTATCAATTTCCGTAGAAAGAGTGGCAGCCAACTTTTGCATCTGCAAACGATTATGTGAAATGCCCAAGCCGTCGAAAAGACCGATTGTAAACATCTTTTTCCAGGCCTTGGATGGTGGCAGACTGGGATCATAAAACTCCATCAGATCATTAATCTTTTGTTCGAAGTATTCTTTATGGGCCTTTTCTAATTGTTGAGAGAAAGCATTTTTCGAAATAAAACTGAGATTCCCGGCGCAGGGTAATTGTGGTTGTCTTCGGTACTGTTTAATAAATGTTTGCAGAGGCCTGGAAAGAAAGGTAGAAATACAAAGTGTTGGAATGTCCGTTCCATCGGCACGGCGAACCGTTTGGTCGGTATCTTCATATACTATGTGCAGTATCACTTTGTTGAAATTCTGATCTCTATGGTGGTGATGCGTTTTCCAATCAGAAAGTTGCCAATGAATTTCTATATCCCCGTACCAACGCAGTTTGCCGATTGTAATTTCTGCATTTGTAAAATCCGGTCCATCAGATTTATTATGATTGCCGGGATTATGAACAATAATATCCTGGTCATCAACCGTACAAAGTTGTTGATGGTTTAGGTGATGGTTTTTCCAAATCCAGTGGAGGAGATTTTCGTGATATGTATGATGATCCTTATTCACCTAAAATATCCCGATCACTGAGCGCAATATGTTCCGTCGCCTCATATAAATCCGGGAAAATTTGATTCACTCCCTGGTTCATGTTGTTACGAAACGTTCTGATTATTTTATTGGTATTAAAGGGGGCAAATTTTCGCTGACGGTTCACCCACCTGGTAAGATCGACTGCTTGATTGCTTAACCAGACACGGCTATTAGATCTGTTTCTAGGTGTTAATAATAACCCCACCGCCAATCCCCCTAAGAATGAGGTTGTTGCAACTACGACGGAATCAATGTTAATTTTTTGTGACATAAAGATTTCTCCCTTTCTTGTTATATTAATTGTTCATTAAGTAGCATACAGATTTTGTGATGTTCTCTTGAGATTACTAATGTATGAATGTGTAATTTTATTTTAAAGAATACAAAATTTCGAATTATTTATAGTAACAGTATGAGTTCAAATAGAGAATTGGTCTTGATGGATGCAGGTCGCATTCAGAGAACGTTAAAGCGTATGGCTCATGAAATGGTCGAAAAGAATTCCGAAAATCGGCCGCTATTATTATTTGGGATTGATGAGCGGGGATATGCCATATCATTGAAATTGGTTAATATTCTGCAGTCTATTTTTGATAATGAAGTTAATGCCGTAAAGCTTCCAATAAAGCATGGAAGTCCCGAAGATGTTTTTGATAATTTCGATCGTACAGAGAAAGGCGAAAAATATATTATCGTTGTGGATGATGTTATTTTTTCGGGGCAAACCATGTTTAATGCATTAAAAAGGATTTCGGAAAATCTGGATCCACCCGAAATCCATAGTGCGGTTATGGTTGATCGAGGTCACCGTAATTTTCCTATCAGGGCTGAGTTTTATGGGATGGAGTTACCTACTAAATTAAATGAACACGTATCGGTAGTTGTTGAAAACACCAACGTAAAAAAAGTTTTGTTGACGAATTTGGAAGATGAATAATTTCTAATTATTTGTTTTTCCCGTATTTTCAAAGCAATAATCTATTGAAACAATAAATGGTCTGTAGAATTTTTATGAAAAGGTACATTTCGGTATTCTTTCTTCTATTATGTTATGTATTTATTTCCGTTTTCCCTGTTTATGGTCAGGAAGCTATTGAGATCAGTGAGATACTTAAGGATAAGAAAGATATCTCTGTAAGTGATATGTCTCGCATAAATAGTAAGGTTGTTGTATCAGATACTTTGCAAGGCTGGCAGTTAGATTGGGTTGGAGGATTAAATGGAGCACAGGCAGCTTATAACAATTGGAGCCAGGGTGGGGTCAATACAATTAGTATTACCGCTTCTACAGTTTATAATATGAAATACCGCCATAATAAGTTTGCTTATGCCTTGGCAACTAATTTAAAATACGGCAAAGCGAAGTTAGAGGGACAAGGAACCCGAAAAACCGATGATCGTATTGCCGTTAATAATAAATTTAGTTATTTGTTCTCTGACGATAGCTGGAGTGCTTTTGGCAATATCAATTTCAACACACAGTTTGATCAGGGTTTTGATTATAATGTTCCGGACGATCAGGAACCGATACTGATCTCCAAATTTTTTGCCCCGGCTTATTTTACGGAGATTGCCGGTATTGGCTATTCGCCTGCCGATTATTTTACGGCTGAGGCTGGTCTGGCAATGAAGCAAACAATTGTAACCGACACTACGCTTTCAACGCGGTATGGTTTAAAACCAGGTAACAAATTTCGGTTTGAGCCTGGCTATTCTATTGCTTTGAATTTGGAGAAAAAAGTAGTCAGCAACGTTAAACTAATTAGCTCGGTAGAAACATTTACAAATATGCAGCGCCATATCGACAATACTGATATTAACTTTTCAAATGAGCTTATTGGAAAGATTAATGGATTTATGAATATGTCTCTACAGTTCGTAATGATTTATGACAGCGATTTTAACAGGAAGGTGCAGATCAAACAAGTGCTGTCTGCCGGATTGTCGGTTAGTATTCTTTAAAAAGAAAAAAATGGTTCTTGATAAATAGGGAAGCGGTTAACCGCTTCCCTATTTTATTTTCTTTAGTCAACGTCGAACTCGATACCCTGTGCAAGCGGCATCTTAGTGCTCCAGTTGATGGTATTTGTTTGCCGGCGCATATAGCCTTTCCAGGCATCCGAGCCAGATTCACGGCCGCCCCCGGTTTCTTTTTCGCCACCGAAAGCTCCGCCAATTTCCGCACCACTGGTACCAACATTGATATTGGCAATACCGCAATCAGATCCTCGTGCACTAAGGAAGGTTTCGGCTTCCCGAAGATTCAAGGTAAACATGGCAGAACTGAGTCCTTGTCTAACGCCATTATGTTTGGCAATAGCTTCATCCAGATTGCTGTACTTAATGAGATATAAGATTGGAGCAAAGGTTTCTTCCTGGACGATATTATAATCATTTTCGACGATAGCAATAGCCGGCTGGACATAATGACCATCACTCATTTTTTTCAAGTTAACTTCTTCGCCGCCGTAAACGATTTCTCCGCCAGCCTTTTTTATTTCCTTAAGGGCTGCCTGCATATTATCAGCCGCCTCTTTATCAATAAGAGGGCCCACAAGCGTATCCTCATCCATAGGATTTCCGATATTAACATCCTCATAGATTTCAATAAGTCGGTTTTTCAGCTCGTCAAAAACTTCTTCGTGGATAATCAGGCGCCGAGTTGATGTGCATCGCTGTCCGGCCGTGCCTACCGCTCCAAAAACAGTAGCTCGAGCTGCCAGTTCAAGATCCGCATCTTTGCTGACAATAATGGCGTTATTGCCACCGAGCTCAAGAATTGTTTTACCTAGTCGGGCTCCAACGGTTTTTGCTACTTCTTTACCCATTCTGATAGATCCGGTGGCCGATATTAACGGAATTCGTTTGTCATTAGTCATCCATTCGCCGACTTCCCGATCACCGGTAACCAGATTGAAAATACCTTCCGGCATATCATTGCGTTTTAATACTTTGCCGATAATGTTTTGTACAGCAATAGAACAGAGAGGCGTTTTTTCAGATCCTTTCCAGACCATCACATTACCACAGACAGCGGCAATCATGGCATTCCAGCTATAGACAGCTACCGGGAAATTAAAAGCAGAAATTATGCCCGTAATGCCCAACGGATGCCACTGTTCGTACATACGATGTTCAGGTCGCTCAGACTGCATCGTCTTGCCGTATAACATTCTTGATTGACCCACGGCGAAATCACAGATATCAATCATTTCCTGTACTTCGCCCAAGCCTTCCTGGTAGATTTTGCCCATTTCATAAGTAACCAATCGCCCCAGGTCTTCTTTATGTTTTCGAAGTTCCAGACCGATTTGGCGTACAATTTCTCCTCGTTTGGGAGCAGGAACCATTCGCCATTCTTTGAAAGCTTCCCGGGCTGTTTCTATAACCTTTTCATAATCCTCTCTTGAAGTAAGGGTAGTATCTGCAATTTGCGAGCCATCGATGGGGGTGTGGCTCGAAATTGTTTTTTGACTTTCAGAACCAATAAATTTCTGACCGGTACTGGTACCTAGGTTGGTACCCTCAATGCCAAGTTTTTTCAAAAATTCCATAAATAATTAGTTACTTAATTCAATAATTTTGATATATAAAATAACGATACTTTTTGTGATTTGAAGGTCATAAATAAAAAATCTCAAAACAGTAATTTAGACCAGGTATTTCAAATAAAATTAACCATTGCTAATGTCCATTAATTCCGCATCTAACCGACAGCTAACGTTACTTAGAAAACTGAATCGCAAAAAGTATCGCCAGAAAGAGCAACTTTTTTTGCTGGAAGGGGCACGTGCTGTTCAGCAAGTTGTTGATACGGCTTCTATCTCTATAAAAGCCCTTTTCTTTGATGAAGAGCAACAATATTATCTAAAAAATGGCTGGCAGGAAATAACCCGGCATATCGATTCTTATACACTTACTGCAGGTATATTCGCCGAGGTTTCGGATACAGATACTCCCCAGGGCATATTGGCAATGTGCTATATGCCGCCTGAGATTACTGTGGAGGATCTCGCAGAAAAAAAAGGGATCATAGTAGCTTTCGATGGAGTGCAGGATCCTGGTAACCTGGGCACAATTATTCGCACCGCCACTTGGTTTGAAGCTGTGGGATTAATATCCGGAAGAGGTACAGTTGATCTTTTTCATCCCAAAGTGGTTCGTGGAACGGCGGGCGCTACAGGCACCATCCCCCACCTAAACGGGAATTTATCCGAAATACTGCCAGATTTAGAAAAATCGGATTGGCAAGTTTTGCTGTTGGATGCCGGAGCCGATTCCATTCCGCTGCCGGAAGTGAATCCAACAGAACAATCTCTCATCGTTGTTGGAAACGAAGCTCATGGCGTCGATCCCGATTTAATGGCAGAACCCCGGAAAAAGGTTCGGATCCCATCTCCACAAAAAAAGCCCAAAGTGGAAAGCCTGAACGCGGGGGTAGCTGCTTCGATTGCACTGTTCGATATTACCGGCAAGCAAAACTGAATTTTTGCTGTTGGTACATTTTCCCTAGGACTATTAGCGAATAACAAAGAACAAATCAGATTAATTTTTAATTAAGATCGTAATGAAAATTGCTTCTGACCGGGCGATTCAATATCGTTAAATAACAGGCTATACCTCTGCCGTTCTTTTAAATCTAAATGATATGCCCTATGCCCGGATCTAAGAAAGCCAAGATTTTTGTTCTGGACACTTCTGTTCTTTTGTATGACAGCGAAGCCGTAAAAAATTTTCAGAAAAATGATATCGCCATTCCTATCACTGTTCTGGAGGAGATTGATACCTTCAAAAAAGGGAATAACGTCATCAACCTACATGCACGTGAATTCAGTCGCTATTTAGATAAGATATCCGATAAAAATATGCTTCAGCGCTGGATTCCACTAAATGGGAAAACCCATGGGAATCTACGGGTTTTGAACAACGAAGACAGTAAGGTTGATGCTGCGGAAGTCTTTGGCAACCAGAAAAACGATCACCGTATTCTCAATTCGGTTCTGAAATTAAAAGAGGATGAGCCCGATAAAAAGGTGATTCTGGTATCTAAAGATATAAACCTGCGAATTAAAGCACGGGCTTTAAATATTGATGCAGAGGATTACGAAACGATCCGGATTAAGGATATTGATCACCTTTACAAAGGAAAGACCGAAATTACGTACGAAGATTCTGAGTTGATTGACCGCCTCTACAAGGCTGGAAAATTAGATACCGAAGATGTGATGGAAGAGAAGCCCACTAGCAATCACTTCTTTATCCTTAAAAATCACTCTAGTTCCGCTTTAGGATTTTATAATCCCAAGTCCGGATATATTGAGCCGGTTAAACGATTTTCAGCTTATGGTGTAAAACCACGTAATGCTGAACAGACTTTTGCCTTGCAGGCAATTATGAATCAGGATAATCTGTTGGTGACGATCACAGGGGCCGCCGGTACCGGAAAAACGCTAATTGCACTGGCCGGGGCCCTCGAGCAACGCCATGATTACAAGCAGATTTTCCTGGCTCGTCCGATTGTCCCACTTAGTAATCGCGATATTGGCTATTTGCCCGGTGATGTTAATTCCAAGATCGATCCCTATATGCAACCTTTGTGGGATAATCTTTCGTTTATAAAAAATCAGTATCCTGAGAGTAGCAAGCAATATCAGAAAGTGGAGAAGATGGTTGAGAATAATAAGTTACGCATCATTCCACTGGCTTATATCCGGGGACGCAGTCTCTCTAATGTAATTTTTATTGTGGATGAAGCGCAAAACCTGACGCCGCATGAGGTGAAAACGATTATCACCCGGGCCGGGGAAAATACGAAAATAATTTTTACCGGTGATATTTATCAGATTGATACCCCTTACCTGGATACACAGAGCAACGGGCTCTCATTCTTAGTGGATCGCATGCATAATCACAAACTTTATGCACATATTAACCTGGAGAAGGGAGAACGTTCCGAACTGGCGAATTTGGCTAGTAAATTGTTGTAGCATCTATTTGATAAGAAAGTAGTGGCTTATCGCAATAAGCCACTTAAATGATAGCCGCAGATTATCTGTGCCAATAAGTGTAAATCTGCGGCTAATCTCCACCAACATTCTGTGCCGCAATCCATCCAGTCGTCCATGCCGACTGAAAATTGAATCCACCGGTAATGCCATCAATATTTAGTACTTCACCTGCAAAATAAATATTCGGAGAAATGTTGCTTTCCATAGTCCCCATATTGACTTCGCTCAGTGGAAGTCCGCCGCAAGTTACAAATTCTTCTTTGAAAGTCGTTTTACCCTGTATTTCATATTGGGCCGATGTTAGTTGTTGCGCCCATTCATGAATCTGTTTATTGGAAAGTTCTGCCCAATTTTTTTGTGGGGGAATCTCGGCTAATTCCAAGAAACGTTCCCACAATCGGTTGGGGATGTTAAAGGAATTTTGCTTCATCAATGATTTTCGGGCATTTTCATTTCGAAGTCGATTCAGAACTTCACGAACCTGCTGTTCATTTTTGGGATATAGCCAGTTGATTTGAATAGTAAAGCGATATTCCCGGTTGTGCAGGTAACGCGCTGCCCAGGCCGAAGTCTTTAGCACTGCCGGCCCGCTTAATCCCCAGTGCGTAATTAGCACCGGACCGGAATATTGAAACGATGTATTTTCAATAGCTACCAAAGCATTTCTAACTGAAATTCCCGCGAGATCATTGAAGATTTTATCCCGAAAATTAAAAGTAAACAAGGAGGGAACAGGTTCTTCAATAGAGTGCCCAAGGTCTTTTAGCCAACCATATGTTGATGCCCGGTTGGAGCCGCCCGTAGCAATAATTACCACATCAAAAACAGAAGGTTCTTCATTGCGAATGAACAACTTGTATTTACCGCATTCAGCGGCTACAATTTTATTGATCCGCGATCTGGTTTTAACGGTCACATGATATTTTTGAGCCTCAGTTTTCAGGCAATTTATAATGGTAGCTGAATCATCCGTAACAGGAAACATGCGTCCGTCATCTTCGGTTTTGAGCTCAACACCACGTTTTTGAAACCATTCAACCGTATCCAAAGCCTGGAATTGTTCGAATGCCCAACGAAGTTCCCGTGATCCTCTGGGATAGGCCTGCGATAAAATTTCGGGATCGAAACAATGATGGGTTACATTACAACGCCCCCCGCCAGAGATACGAACCTTGGACATTACTTCCCGGCTTTTTTCGAAAATTGTGACCTCGAGATTCGAATGGAGTCGAGCCGCATTTACCGCAGCAAAAAAACCTGCTGCACCGCCTCCGATAACAGCTAATCTACGCTTGCTCATTCTCTAAACGTCAATAAATTCAGATGTAACTTCTTGCCCAAAAAAGGTGGTAGCATGGTGGTCAAATTGTTCGGGGGCATCGGTTGTTAAAAATCGCCTTGTCCCATTTTCAGAGCAATTTTTTTCAATTTCAGGATGGCGCTTCAGGTAATCTTGTAAACTGGCTGCCACAATAGGTCCCTGACTAATTACAGAGATATCCTCTGATAGTACATTCCTTATTTTGGGTATTAGCAGGGGATAATGGGTACATGCTAGCAAAAGCGTATCGATGTCGGGCGATTGTTGCAGTAGCTGATCCAGGTATTTTTTCACAAAATAATCTGCTCCGGGATTGTTGTGTTCATTGTTCTCGACGAGGGGTACCCACATAGGGCAAGCTTGCTGGTAAACAGTTAGCTTCGGGAACTGATGCTTGATTTCAATCTCATATGAGCCTGATTGTACAGTTCCTGTGGTTCCCAGAACGCCTACATGCCCGGTTTTAGAATGCAGACCGATTACTTCAGCTGTTGGACGGATTACCCCCAAAACCCGTTTATTTGGGGCTATCCTGGGAAGATCCCGCTGTTGTACTGTGCGTAGCGCCTTAGCAGATGCAGTATTGCAGGCTAAAATGATTAGGTGGCATCCCTGACTAAACAGGTACTCAACACATTGCAGAGTAAACTGGTAGATGGACTCAAAAGATCGATTCCCATAAGGTGTCCGCGCACTGTCTCCCAGATAAAGGTAATCGTACGAGGGAAGCCGATGTATGATGTCTTTCATCACCGTCAGTCCACCTACGCCGGAATCAAATATGCCTATAGGATTATTTTTCTTATTCATTCATGAAGTTTGGTGTCAAAAGTGTAGGATGATAGACTGAAGGTAGGGAATCAGCAATTAAAAATTAAAAATTCCGAATTAAGTGATGGGAGAGAATGAATAATTTCGAGTTTAATTTAATTTACGCGCCAGAACAACCGTTTTTTTGTATGCTTCGTCATCACCGGCAGCACTATCGTAAGCTTCAAAAACTACGATATAAATACCGATGTGATTTCGTCCGCCGTTATTTTTTCGCCCATCCCAGATAAGCTGCCCTTCGAATCCTGCCGGTTTGCCATCTGCCAATTCTCGTACTAACCTGCCATATCGGTCATAAATACGAACGCGAATTAAATAATCCTGTTGATCCAGTTTATAATTAACAAATAGATTATCGTCATATCCGTCATCGTCCGGAGAAAATGGATTGGGATTAAAACTGATCCCCGTTGAAGTAGATTGCTCTTTATTAGCCTGGTAAATTGAGTTCTCCTTATCAGGCGTACCACCCTTAGGATTTACACTGGAGCTCCAATTCGATTCATCGTTGCTCGGCCCGTTCGGATCGATACGTTCCAGAGCGATGCCTTTGGTATCAAAAATATTAGGGTTTTGCCAGCTTTCATTAAAATACACCGAGTCGATGGTAGTTCCTGTACTGTCTGCTATAAAAATGGCATCGTCATTGGAAGCAAGGCTTAGACTAGAACGATCAATTTGCAGTATCGAACGGTTTTCGGGAGACGTTAGATCGAAATATTGCGCAATATTGCTATTGGCAAATTGCGAGGCGTTATCTGCATAAATGAGGGCATATCCCTGGGCTGGCACCCATTTAGCGGTACTGGTCACCGGTTGCAATTCTCTAAGATCTCCATGCTCGTCTGGTGCGTCATGAAGTACTAATCCTTCCAGCGATATGGCGTAATCCTGCGTGTTGTGCAGCTCGATGTATTCACTTTGATCGGGACGATTATCGTCTGCATTATTAAGTGGATTATACATGATTTCATTGATTACCAGGTCCGTAATTTTGGGAGATTGAGCTACGGCTATTTCTGCGTTATCAAGGACATTCCCTTTAACATCACTTAGGTGTTCAACCGTAATTCTAGCAGGTTTTTTATTCATTTTGCTTCCTGCGGAGTGCAGGTAAATAATATTGGCCCGCGTAGAATCGAATCTTTCTATCGTTAATACTTTGCCTCCCGATGAGAATTCGAGTTCGGGGGTGCGTTTGATAAATTCACTAAACCGTACTTCGTAATCACCATTCGAAGAAATCTTCGCAAAAATTACACTTGGCGGATTGGTATCGAAATGGAAGCTTGCATTCTGTTGCCCGGCCGAATAATTCTTCTCGGATGAGCTGGTCTCCCAGTTTGAAGCATCATTAGATGCATCAAAAGGATCTCTACGTTCCATTGATGTACCTTCTTGGCTGCCACCCCATGACTGATAATAATAAAGTGAGTCAATCGTAGTGCTGTCTTGTCGCTGTACGTAAAGGGCATCACTGCGATTATCATTGAGGGATGGGAAATCGGCTATAGCCACAGCATTTTTATAACCTTGGGCAAATTTTCGGTTGCCGGTCAGGATCAGGTAATGATGGGACTTCAGGATTACGCTTTTTGTAATTGGACTCGTACCAGTAGCATCCCCAATAAACCAGTTTGCCAAGTCTATATTCTTATCCGTTTTATTGTATAGCTCCACAAAATCGGCCTGGTCTGGAGCAGGATTGTACATGATTTCGTTGAGCACGATATCGCCCGATTGGGCTTTGTCAATCTTAATGAATTTCAAGTCTTTGGTCGCCTGGGTAAGCGTATTTCCAAAAATGTCAGCTATATTTGATACCATAAAGGTATAAGTTTGACCGGATGTGAGCGGTTTATTGAGATAGAGTGTAACAGTATCCTCTTTGACAGAAACAAGCGAGATTCCTATGTCGGAACTAATGCTGTAATGGTTAAGAGCAGCAGAGGAAGCCGAGATTCTTTCAGAAAAAATGAGTTTTAGTGTTGATGGATCAAGGGAGTATAATTCCCGTAGAACAGGAGGGGAAGTATCAGCCAGAATACCATTAATAAAACCTGGTGACCCATAATCATTGGAAGCAATTCCCCAGTTTTCAGCGAATGTAGCTGAAATGGTGGTCGTTTTCCGTTCAAGAGCCACTTCTTCACTGCCCCATGCCGAATTATACTGTAGCGAATCTAGCAGAGCACCGGTACTATCCCGGATAATAATTTGGTCACTGCTATTATTTAAAGCCGGAAAGTTGCTACCCATACTGATTAAATTGATATCGGGGTAATCATGCAGGATAGTATTGTCCGGTGCGAGCACTGCGAAACTGTCTGGTGGGACAATAACTGGTTGATTGGTAATTCGTGTGTTATCATGTCGGCTGTCACTGAGCATCCAGCCCTTTAGGTCCAGCGACTTGCCTGAATGGTTAAACAGCTCGATATATTCGGTGCTGTTGCTTGGCGGTGCATACATAAATTCGTTAATGGATACATCGCCGGAATCTACTGGTGAAACTTTATAAAAAGTAAAGGTGGTATCCTGATCATTGACGGCATTACCAAAAATATCAGTTAAACCTGATATATCGAGTGTATATTGATGAGTATTTTGGAAAGCCGATTTTAAGGAAAGAAAAACGGAATTGGTTTTCAAAATGACATTACTGATGATGTTATTACTTATATTATAATTTTGTTTTTCGGATGCGCTAATTTTATCAAGGGATTCATCAAAATTGATTCTTATATTTTTATCGTTTATGATTTTAAAAGCCGTAAGGTAGGGTGGTTGTTTATCAGGTTCTACGTTGTTAGCTCGGCCGGGGGTTCCTCCATTGGGATTTGGTGAATCGTTCCAATTTTCTTTAAATACTCCAGATACATTCGTTGTTCGACGCTCTAAAGCAACTTCGTCACCGCCCCAAAAAGAGTGATATTCCAGTGAATCAAGCAGGGTTCCATTGCTATCCCGGATGATAATTTGATCTTGGTTATTATTTAGAGATGGAAAATTATTTTCCATATCAATAAATAGGATATCAGCCTTTTGTTCTTTGATAGTGCTATCCGGAGCAATCACTGCAAAACTATCTGGAGGCACTATAACCTTTTGATTTGTAATGAGAGTTTTTTGATGATGATTGTCACTGATTGTCCACCCTTCAAGGTTGAATGATTTATCGGAATAGTTATACAGTTCAACATATTCTGTATTTGAAGAGGGTGGGGCATACATAAATTCATTGATTGCAACATCCCCGGAATCTGCCTGCGAAATTTGATAATAGGTAAAAGTGGTATCAATCTTTTTTACAGCGTTTCCAAATATATCGCTTACTCCGGATATGGAAAGCGTATATTGTTGTACATTTTGTAAAGCGGTATTCAGTTTCACTAAAACGGAACTAGGATCAATAATATGTACTGCGTTGATATCAGCATTGGTAATACTATAGTTTGTGTTTGGGATAGCAGTAGTTTCATCAAGCCGTTCGTCGAAATGAAGTTGTAATTTTTGTCCTCCGCTAATGGTAAAAGAAATGAGTTGAGGCGGTTTTCTGTCTTGAGCTACCCGGTTAGTTTGACCAGGTGTTCCTATATCAGGGCTTGGCGAATTGCCCCAATTTTCTTTAAATCCTCCTGGGATTGACAGAGAACGACGCTCAAGTGCTACCTCGTCTCCACCCCAGTTGGACGAATATTGCAAAGAGTCGAGAAGAATGCCAGAACTATCCCGAATTATGATTTGGTCGTTACTATTGTTTAATGCAGGAAACCTACTCCCCATGCTAATTAAATTAATATCAGGATAATCTTGCAGGATGGTGTTGTCCGGTGCGAGCACTACAAAACTATTGGGCGGGACAATAACAGGGTAATCGGCAATCAGTGTACTATTGTGACGATTATCACTGAGTGTCCAACCTTTTAAATCCAGCGATTTGTTGGAGTGATTGTAGAGTTCTATATACTCGGTACTATTCGGTGGGGGCTGGTACATAAATTCGTTTATAACGACATCACCTGAATCTGCCGGAGAAACTTTATAAAAAGTAAAGGTGGTATCTGTTTGCGCAATAATGTTGCCGAATATATCTTTTAATCCGGAAATGGAAAGTGTGTACGTTTGAGCGTTCTGTAAGTTAGATTTTAGGGAAAGAGAAAGGGTATCAGCTGCGATTTTCTGCACAAAACTGATAGGAGCATTGGTAAGTTTATAATTGGTTGGTTGATAGGCACTATCATCGAGTCGCTCACTAAATGCAAGCTTAAGTTTCTGCGCTCCGACAATATGTAGAGTTGTCAGTTTAGGTGGCGTTTTATCTTTGCCAATTTTGTTCAAATTCCCGGGGCTTCCACCGCTGGGCGAATTACCCCAGTTTTCTTGATATATAGCTGTTGTAGAGATAGTCCGTCGTTCTAAAGCCACCTCATTACCGCCCCACTTCGAAGAATATTGTAGAGAGTCGAGCAAATTGCCGTTGGTATCCCGCAAAATAATAGCATCGCCACTATTATTGAGGGAAGGAAAGTCCGGCATCACCACTAAAGAGATATTCGGATTGTTTGCTAGCATCGAATTATCCGGGGCTATTACCACAAAACTATCGGGAGGCACAATAAAAGGCGAGGAAGAGATTATGGCATTGAGTCCGCGGTTATCGCTTAAGGCCCAGTTTTTAAGATCAAATGATTTACTCGTGGGATTGTAGAGTTCAACATACTCGGTACTGCCGTCAGCAGGATCATAGTTGAATTCGTTGATGAAAACATCTCCGGAATCAACGTTAGATATTTTGTAGTAGGTAAATAAAGTATCGGAGGGAGACATGGCATTGCCAAAAATATCGCTGATATTTTTCAGGCTTAGCATATAATCGGTAGCATTTTGCAAGTTGCCTGCGAGCGTTAGTGAGACACTATCCGGGGCACTTATGGTAGCTTTATCAATAACGGCTCCGCCTGATAAGTTATAATTATGGGTATCTTGGGCGGTGGATTTTTCCAAACGCTCCGAAAATTGAAGTATAATAGTGTGACTATCCCTAACGGAAAGATTCTCCAGCGAAGGTGGGATACTGTCAGGTGTGGCTTCATTTTTTTGTCCCGGAGTTCCAAAGCCGTTAGGAGAGTCAGCCCAGTTATTTCGGTAATTGGCTGCCAAAGCTGTGCTTCGTCGTTCGAGCGCCACCTCATCGCCTCCCCAGCTGGAATTATATTCGAGCGAATCTAAAAGATTACCATTACCATTCCTGATAATAATTTGATCGCCGCCGTTATTAAGTGCCGGAAAATGATCTCCCATACTGACAAGATTTATATCAGGGAAATCCTTTTTGAGCGAATTATCTGGCGCCAGGACGGCAAAACTGTCCGGAGGGACAATGAACCCTGAGTCCGTAACAAGTGAAGTGTTATGCCGGTTATCGCTAAGTGTCCAATCCTGCAGGTTGAGGGATTTATCAGAATGATTGTACAACTCGATATATTCGGTGCTGTTAGATGGCGAATACATAAACTCATTGATTGCAATATCGCCTGAATCCGCTGGGGAAATTTTGTAGAAAGTAAATGAGGTGTCGATTTGTGTGATGCTATTGCCAAAAACGTCTTCTGCCCCGGAGATTGAAAGAGAATAATCTTGCGCATTTTTAAGATTAGTTTCTAACGATAGTTGGACCGTATCCGGCGCAGTGACTTGTACGGAACCAATGCTGGAATTTGAAATTACGTAGTTAGAAACATCAGATGCAGGAGCGAAATCCAATCGTTCATCAAAGCCTAGACTGATTATTTTATCCGAAATGATATCAAAAAAAGTCAGTTTCGGCGGCGCTGTATCGGGAGCAATTTCATTAGGCAATCCCGGGGTGCCGCCAAGGTTACTGGGTGAGTCGCCCCAATTTTCGGAATAGGTAGCTGAAGTGGAGATTGATCGACGTTCCAGGGCCATCTTCTGGCCGCCCCAATCCGGCTGATAGGTGAGTGAGTCAGCGAGTGCGCCGGTGTCTGTGAGGATTCGTACAGCATCTCCACCGTTGTTTAGTGATGGAAGATGGTATGACTGCCAGTAAGGTCGGTGACCGTAGCTGTTAAAAAGGGCAGTGGTATCCGCAGAAATAACCAGCAGACTATGGGGCTTTAAGGAGATGGAAGAGGAATAAAGGATATCCTTATTGGAATTATCCCCAATTTGCCAGTTCGACAGATTGAGGTATTTGCTGCTGGTATTTTTTATCTCGATGTACTCGGCCTGTCCACTGGGCGGGTCATACATAAACTCACTTATCTTGACATCACCATCCGAGTATTTGCCAAATACCGTAAAGGATTCCTGATCATTTGTAGCAATTGGATTGCCCGATTGATCACTGATCCCACTTACCGATAAAATATATTGATTGGAAGGTAATGGTTGATTATAGATCAATCGAATGGTATCGGCGGCCGGAAAGCTAAGGGAAGCAGGAGCCCCTAAACCATTATCAAGCGATAAATCCTGTTTACTAACGGTAGCCTGGTCGATGGCGCGGTTAAAAGCCATATCTATCGTTTTGGCACTGGATAGCTTGGCGTCTGTGGTTACAAATGGCGGCAGATCGATCTTGAAATCAAAGAAAAATTTATCGGAGCGGGAGGAAGTGAAATCAACTTTCGGGCCAAAGTACGAAGCCGAACTGTAGGTATTGTCGGTGCCCGTATTTCCGGAATCGTAGAGTGGACCGCCATATCCTTTACCGACTTCTATTTGCCAGTTCCCGGTTTGGTTGTGGATTACTTTTAGGGTATATCCCGCACCGCCCTGAACGACAGTGGTATCAGTCAAAACCGTAGTGGCTTGTGACCCGTTATCGTAACGAACAATTTTGAAAAAGTCGTCGCCGCTCTGGCCTACCTGGACGGCGTAACCATTTACCGGACCTTCCAGATTAGCGATGTCGCTCATTAGAAAGATGGTTGCCTGGTTGGATCCGGAAGGCTCAAAACCGCGAAATTCGATATAAAATTTCCAGATGCCTGTGATATTAGTAGAGGAGGTTGAAAGGTAAGCGGGACTGGAAGCGGCGTCGAGCTGAAGCAGGTAATTGGGTGAATCTTCGACAACTGTAAAATCTGCGGTATCTCCATTCCAGGTTGGATTGGTTGTAAAATTTCCATCCTCGAATCCGTCTTGGAAGTTTATTTGCTGACTATAGCTGGTTTTTATTGTTCCAAGAAAAAGAAGAAGTGATAGGAAAATAGCATAGGGTCTCATATTATTGACCTCTCGATGATATGTTTAAGAAAATGAGGAGCCCTATCAACTTGAAAAATGAATAAAAAAAGAGGTGAAATGGATTTCCACCATTTCACCCCGGAAGGACATTTGATATTGCTCTCTATTTCAACGGCTTATACGCTTTTTACACGTTTCTACTAGTAAGACCCTTGAAAAGGTAAATCCTTACAAAATTTTTTAATTTTTTTTATTATCCTGAAAAATCATCAACTATACCATAACGACTATGAATTTAAGCGGAAGCCAATCGGTACCTTTTGAGATTTCCGAGGTTTCTCATGGACTTAAGAAAGCCCAGGGATTAATGCGCGTCAAAAGTGAAGGAATAGAACTTGAGTTTGAAGTAGAAGACAGCTTTATCGGCTTTTTTAAATCTGGAGTAACAACGGTATTAATCCCTTTTAAAGATCTGGAGGAGATAAAATTTAACAAAGGTTGGTTTAGTGGAAAGGTGATTTTGGAAGGCACTTCGATGAAGGTGTTTCAGGATATTCCCGGTACCGAAGTGGCAACGTGTACGCTTAAGATTGAACGTAAGAATAAGAAGGAGGCAGAAGCACTCGTTTCTAAAGCCCAAATGTTGTTGTCGGAATACAGGCTTAACCAGATGGATGGAGAAGAATAGTTCTTAGGAAAAAAGCCCTCCTGTGGCTGGTTGTGCCGTGGGACGCATGGAAAAGGCTCTAATTTAGTTCCTTCTATCTTATCTAGCCAAGGTAAATCCACCCGACCACAAAAACAGCGGTCGGATGGTTATATTTAACCCGAGTTCAAGCTAAAGATTTTTTATTATTTTCTTAGAAGTTACTATTTACGCAGAAAGAAAGGAACCTCCAGGCATTAGAAGGCATTAGAAGGCATTAGAATCGCGGGTGGAGTGCGACGGGGATACTTTCGTACCACCATCATTGGCATGGGTACCTAAGACAAAAAATATTGCTCCTCCAAGCGTCCACGCTTGGAAATGAAGGTGATGCCCCTTTGTATCAAGCGTGGGACGCTTGATACAGCACAAGAAAAGAATTATCGGCCAGCGCACGGAACCGATTCGGGATTTGCAGGCCTGATCTACAAAGTACAGCCTACGTAGCTTTGCTACCAGGGCGTAGTAGGCCCTTGCTCGTAATGGATTCTTGCTTAAGTGCACGTTCTCCTCTGATTTTAACTTTATATCTCGCTTCCGCTGCTCTGCGGCTGAAGCCCCATCTGATGCTCCGCGTCCCTGCTGGCAACCAACCCAGACGCAGAGCGCCTTTGCAAGTTTCCAACGCAGAGCGATGGAAACGAGATAGATGGGGTTGCGTGGCTTCACGCTTCGGCAAATCATTTAACTCGTTTCGCAAGCCCGCGAAACTCAGACAGAAATACTTTGTAATCCTCAGCGCTTATCCACACCCCGGAAGCCTCACAAGCCTAATGCCGGAAGTAGAAGGGATTCAGCGGTTATTTCGAAGGACCCAACAATACGCAAACGCATAAGAACCAAATTTACGGTTTTTGTAAAGAGAGAACTCAGGTTATTCAGCTAATAAATTCTTTGGCTACCAGCAGCTCTGCATTGAGTATTGCTCCTCCGGCAGCACCTCGAATGGTATTATGGGCCATGGTCACATATCCCAAATCCATGACGGTACCTCTGCGCAGGCGTCCGACGGCTGTTTGCATGCCATCTTTGCGATCAGCGTGAAGCCTGGGTTGTGGATACCAATTTTTTTCGTAAAGCCGAATCGGGGTATCCGGAGAGGAAGGTAAATCCAAATCGGCGATAGGGCTTTGCCATTCAGTATAAGCTTTTTGTGCTTCTTCAATCGATGAAACGGTGTCCTTCAATTTAACAGACACAGAAAGCATGTGTCCCTCAATAGTGGGAACACGAACGGCTGTAGCTTGAATAGGGAATTCACCAAATGTCACTGAATCAGTGTCCAGTGTGCCCAGCAGTTTGGTTGATTCTGTTTCAATTTTATCTTCTTCACCGCCAATATATGGTACCACGTTGGCTACAATATCAAGACTGGCAACGCCAGGATAACCAGCTCCCGAAATTGATTGCATGGAGGTAACCACAACAGATTCAATACCGAAAGCATCATGCAGAGGTTTCAAAGACATGGCAAGGGGTACCGACACGCAATTGGGATTGGTGACGATCCAGCCGTTTCCATTACTGCTAAATGACTGTTTTTTGATTAATTCCGTATGATTGGGATTTACTTCTGGAATTAAAAGTGGAACCCGATCATGCATCCGGTAATTTTTTGCATTTGAGATTACCGGGATACCTGCCTGGGCAAAATTACCTTCGATATGTCCGGCGACAGATGAATCTAATCCCGAGAACACAAAATCGATCCCTTTAAAAAGGAGCGGGTTACATTCTTTAACTTCGATTGCAGCCACATCTTCGGGCATCTCGGTTTTCTCGATCCAGTGTACAGCTTTTTCATATTTTTGTCCGGCTGATCGTTCTGAGGCTCCCAAAGCCTTTACGTTAAACCAGGGATGATGTTCAAGTAAACGAATAAATTTTTGACCTACGGCGCCGGTTGCACCAAGTATGCCAACTTGAAAAGACTTCATTGAAAGAAGGTTAAATTTAAAATGTTAACGGTCGATAAAATTTAGATTCCTATATCGAATCATTATGGAGTCAAAGATAGGCATAAAAGGATTATTAATTAAGGGCATAATTTTTCCTATCTTTGCCCTTCTTTAATTTCATTATCTCAAAAACGAAAATAGTTACATGTCTGTGACCGAACTTGATAGTTTAGATACCATCGTTTCGCTGGCGAAAGCACGCGGACTTATTTACCAGTCCTCTGAAATTTATGGCGGTCTTGGGGCCGTTTACGATTACGGTCCGCTGGGAGTAGAGCTCAAACGTAATATCCGTGATTTATGGTGGAAAGAGATGACCCAGCGCCATGATAATATTGTAGGACTTGATTCGGCCATTTTTATGCATCCCAAGGTTTGGGAGGCCAGTGGACATGTGGGGGGATTTAATGATCCCATGATAGACGATAAACAGTCAAACAAGCGGTATCGTGCTGATATGTTAATTGAGGGGCATATAGCCAAGCTCCGGGACAAGGGCAAAGATGATGAAGCGGATGAGATACAGGAATTGTTGGATACGGCCGGTTCGCGTGAAGGATTGTGCGAGGATTTATACCAAATTATTATGGACAATGAAATCCGTGCTCCGGAATCCGGTGCTTTCGATTGGACCGAAGTGCGGCAGTTCAACCTGATGTTTAAAACGCAGTTTGGCGCAACATCTTCCGGAGATGACGACGATGATGTGGTTTATCTGCGTCCTGAGACGGCCCAGGGGATTTTTGTAAACTTTAAAAACGTAATGGATACGGCCCGCCAGCAGGTGCCTTTTGGTATTGCCCAGACCGGTAAAGCTTTTCGTAACGAAGTGGTAGCCCGTCAGTTTGTGTTTCGTATGCGTGAGTTTGAGCAGATGGAGATGCAATATTTTGTAGAGCCGGGCACCGATGAGGAAAACTATGAATACTGGCGGGAAAAGCGTTTTGCTTGGCACAAAAGGTTGGGAATTCGTGAGCATAAGTTACGGAGCCGTTCGCATCCGGAAGACAAGTTGGCGCATTACGCTTCGGCCGCCGCCGATATCGAATATGAATACCCCATCGGCTGGCAAGAGGTCGAAGGCGTCCATAACCGAACGGATTTCGATCTTACCCAGCACCAGGAATATTCGGGCAAGAAACTTGAATATTATGATCAGGCGAAACAAAAACGCTATACTCCTTACGTGATCGAAACGTCCATTGGACTCGATCGTGCGGTGCTGATGGTGCTCTGCGATGCCTACCGCGAAGAAGAAGTGGACGGTGATACCCGAACGGTGCTGAAAATGAATCCCAAATTAGCTCCGACCAAAGTAGGTATTTTTCCTCTTATCAAAAAAGATAAGCTACAGGATCTGGCTCATAAGATTGAAGCTGACTTACGGGATGATTTTACGGTTCTATATGATGAATCCGGATCGATCGGCAAGCGTTATCGTCGGCAGGATGAAGCCGGAACTCCGTTCTGTATTACTGTTGACTTTGACGGCGTCGAGTCGGAGGGCGAAGACACAGTGACTATCCGCTACCGAGACGATATGACCCAGGATCGAGTGGTGGTAAGCAGGCTTCGGGAAGTCATTAACGATAAAATGAGCAGCTGGAAGCCCGAGTAGCTATTCTAGTCTCTGGATACCAGATGCTGGCTTAAAGAAATTGAAATTTAGGTACCTGAAATCTCCCTTAAAAAAGGGAGATACAGAGGGTTGTTTGATACTGAAATATTACGAACCCGAATGAGTTAAAGTTATTTTCTATCTCGTGCCGAACCACTGGGTCGGTATTGTTCGAGGCGTTATTTAGGATCTTTCAGCCAGTTTGTGATTGTGGCAATAAATCCATCCACAAATCTACTTGGAAGTTCTGAATATTCGCTTACAGTCCCCGTATTGGCTTTTTGATACAGGTGATTGGCGTTCGGAAATGTTTTAATCTGGTAAGAGCTACCAGAAGCTTTTAATGCCCTTTTTATGGGCTCCTTGTTTTTATTTATGGGCACCTGCGTATCTTTGCCACCGAAAAGTACGAGAACCGGAATGGCGAGTTTCTTTAAATCTGACGCCGGATCGTAAAACAACAGCGATTGCATTTGTGGCGAGCCGTATCCGGAAACCAGAGCCTGGGCTTGTTTTTTACCCATCTCTGAAACGTTGGAAGTATCCTTGTTGGCAGATAGGAGAGATTTTCGCTGGATCGCTTCAAATGCCTGGCGGTATTCGGCTTTTGCTTTGGATATATTGGTGTCCTTTTGAATCGCCTCCATTAGTTTTTCCCGGCCGGCGATCTCTGCTTCTATCTGATTTTCGGGAATATTATTGGCTTCAAAGCTCTGCCGTACTTGGTAGCGGAGCACTTGTTTTAATGAAATACCGGGAGAAGACATTAGAATAAGTCGATCCACAAGCGAATC
>Ga0102959_1000036_pt1 | contig 41989 bp, 22 predicted proteins | sample SalPonF2_B_D2_MG_FD_84520 | JGI IMG/M metagenome (GOLD analysis project Ga0102959, IMG submission 84520) | Salt pond soil microbial communities from South San Francisco under conditions of wetland restoration - Salt Pond MetaG SF2_B_D2_MG ...
ACTGCATAGAAACAAATCAATTATCTTTCCCAAACTTATTCACCATCAACAGCCATTTCTGAAATAGCACTATCAATGGGAATGTGATAGATTCCTTTGTCAATATTCACAACTCCAAAGCTATTGATTCTATCTCTGGCTTGAGCTTTCATTTCAGTCACTTTGTAAAATTGACTCTGTGCAGCTGTTTCCTCTTGCATAGTTTGTGCATTGGCTTGGAAAATAGCAATCAATGCACGAACCATAATTACTAAAAGAATAACTCCAAAAGTGCTCCAAAAAATAAGTCTCTTATAGTTCAAATCGTCAAGCATAGCCCCAACCTGCAATGAACTGCTGACATCCTCATCTGATACGACAACATCAAACTCTTCACGGGGTTCTTCGGTGTGTTCTACTTCTTCTGTTTCTTCAAAAACAGCCATACCACCTTTTTCGGCTTCTGTAGCCCACATAAGTATTACAGAGATAGGCACATCATACTTCTCAGACAGTTTATCCAAATTCTTTTTGGATTGATCTAAAGCTTTTTGTGCAACTTCTTTTTTAAACTCCGAAGTATAACCTTTTTCTTCGTTGGTCATGAAATTTGCAATTTTGTTCGCAGCGGGCAGACCCTTACTGCGTTCAACGTTTCAGATGAAGTTTATTGTTAAGGGTTCTTTTATTAATTATTTGTTTAAAGATTTCGCTAGCAGGGGATCATTAATAGGAACCATTTTATGTTTTTTAAATCGATGGAAAAAGAGTCCAAAGAAAATTCCCCCCAGGCCCAGAAAGCTGGTTATGGTCATCCAGCTAAGATGGAATCCATGAGCGTTTAACGCAGGCATTACTATCCAGTAGAGTTCAACCAGATGTGAAACCAAAATAAGGATAGCAATGCTTGTTACGATTTTATAATTGGATTTCGCCTCTTTTCCCAGCAAAACAACAAACGGGATTACAAAACGGCCAAATAAATAGAAGTAGGCCAAATATTGATAGCCGCCCGTTAATCGTTCAAGAAACCAGGAAGTTTCTTCTGGCAGGTTTCCGTAATAAATGAGCAAGAACTGGGCAAATGCGATGTAAGCATAGAATATAGTAAAACCAAAAAGTTGAATACCCAGATCAAAAACATGCGCTTTTTTGATGGTATTTCTCAGCAGTCCTTTTTTCCAAAGAAACATTACAATCAAAATAAGTACAGCAAAAAGCCCCTGGAAACTCATAGCAAAGTAATACACACCAAATATGGTAGAATACCAGTGATAATCTAGCGACATCAGCCAATCAAAAGCTGCAAAAGCTATCGTGATTGCGAAAAAGAAAGCACCTGGCCCGCAGGTCCGGCGCATATAAGTTTTAAGACCATAATTACCAGTCTCATCCATTTTAACAGAATTCTTATACAAGAAGTATCCCAGGAATCCCCAAATTCCAAAATAAACGAACTGACGAATTACATAAAATGGGATATTCAAATAATACGACTTATGTTGCAATATTGGATCTTCTGCAAGTTTTTCGGCACTCGTCCAAGTAAATAACGAATGCGCACCCAATAGGATGGGAATCATAAACAATCCCCAAATCCAAATATTTGAAGAGATAGCTTCGGGAATACGTCGTAATACTACACTCCATTCTGATCGGGTAAGATGCTGTAATATGATAAAGAATAAGCTTCCCAACGCGATGCTTGAAAAGAAGGCAAAGCTTAATAAGTAAGAGAAGAAAAATTGTTGCTCTTGCAGAAAATATCCAATGCCACTGGCTATAAGAGCCACAATACCTACCCCAAAAAGTGATTGGGTGACTCTTAGATCAGACGGAAAATTTAGAGAATCTGTTATTTTGGGATTGCTCATAGCTAGAAATAATCAGTTATCTGCGTTTAAGTCGTAATTAATTTCTTATTCTGATTTGTCACTCAGGGATTTAATATATGCAACCAAGGAATTGATCTCAGCATCACTAAGATAGCTGAAGTTAGGCATAACACCTGCATAACCCTTGACAATCTTAGCTTGTGGACTATGAATTGATTCCTTGATGTAAGCTTCATCTGCGGTCACAGTATTGCCGTTACTCAGGGTTACTTCATGACCATAAAGATTTTTCCACGTAGGGCCAGTCATTTTCGTACCATCCGTAGAGTGACAAGTATTACAAGCATTATTAGCTGCTATCTGTTTTCCTTTAGCCGCTGATACTTCGCCGCCACCCGTCGCTTGAGCAACTTCTTTTTGACGAGCTTGCTCTGTCTGTTGCTGTTTTTGATACTTATCTTTAAGTGCAGCTAAGTCCACACCATATTTTTTCACTTCTTGCTCGCTCACATTCTGGCTGTGTTGCAGAGCCCGGACATAAGCTACAATAGCCCAGCGATCTCTAACCGGTATTTGTGATGCGTAAGATGGCATCGTACGAATACCGTTGGAAATCACAGAAAAGAGATAACCATCAGCTACATTTCTGAGACGATCCTGGTGATAACTTGGTGCTGGGACAAACCCATAATTGCCTGTGGTTACAATCCCTTGTCCATCGCCCGCTATACCATGACAGGGGGTGCAATAAACATTAAAACGATCTTGCCCACGATACATGAACGATTTAGTTAGCTTAACAGGAATTTTCTTAATAAAACTGCTATCCTGGTTAATCCCTTGGTAATAAGGTTTGTTATGTCGCAAATGCCCCCGGGCGATTGTTCCTTTTACAGGCTGACGTTGGGCACGTTTATCCTTGAAGAAATTATTTTGTTCCTGAGGTTCGAACCTTCTTTGTTGATCCATATTTAAGTTAGGATGTACCGGTGGTTTTTGAGAAGTTGTTCCCCGGCACGAAGATAAGACCACAGGCAAAACAATTGCAGCTGCGAATAACAGGTATTTAGTAGCTTTCATCGAATCGTTATACAAAACTAGAGTTTTTAATGTTTTATTACGAATCGTAAACAGTTTCAATATGTGTTGCTCCATGATCGCGGAACAAATTAGTGACTTTGTCTTCTGAGAAGAGATCATCAGAAGATTCTATACAGACAAAAAATCCGTCATCAGAGGCTTTACTGAAACGTTCGACGTTAAAAATAGGATTATGAAGTTGAGGTAACCCATTTAGATAGAGTAGACCAAAAAGTGTTGCAAAGGAAGAAAGCAATACCGTTAGTTCAAAGGTAATGGGTACATAAATGGGAATATCGAATAAGGGTTTACCGCTTATATTCAAAGGCCAAGCCGTAGTCATTACCCAAATCATAAGCGCCAAGGCGCCCACGCCCCCTGTAAGTCCGCCACCAAGTACAATCCATCCTAAGGGGGATTTTTTTACACCCATTGCTTCTTCCATCCCATGAATAGGATATGGAGCATAGGTATCAAAGTCTTTATAACCCGATTTCCTAACTTGATCAGCAGCGTCAATTAGTTCCTTGGGATTCCGGAACTCCGCTAATACACCGTGAACTTTTTTGTTGTCTGAATTCATAAAGATAGTTACTAAACCGTTTGCTCTTGTTTAACTACTATTGGTTCGTTAGGTGCTTCAACATATTCTTGTGTTTCATCATCATAATTATGCGGATCGGCTTGCGGCAATACACCTTTCACTTCTGATATAGCAACCATTGGCAAAAAGCGTAGGAATAAGAGGAACATGGTGAAAAACAAGCCGAAGGTCCCGATATAAGTGATGATATCCCAAAATGTGGGCGAATAGTAGTCCCACGAAGAGGGCATAAAGTCAGTTGCAAGCGATACAGTAGCGATCATAAATCGCTCAAACCACATTCCTACATTGACGAAAATCGAAATCAAGAAGGTCAATCCAACGTTGCGTCGGACAGACCGAAACCATAAAAATTGAGGAGTTAATACGTTACAGAACATCAGTATCCAGAATCCCCAGGCATAAGGTCCAACTACGTACAACCAGAAAATACCAGATTCGTAAATATATCCGCTGTACCATGCCATAAATCCTTCCATCAGATAGGAAAAGGCAACCAGGTTACCAGTCACCATCATCACGAGGTTCATTTTCTCCATGATGTCGATATTCATAATGTCTTCCATACCGTAGATCTTTCGGGCGATCAACATCAAGGTTAATACCATGGCAAATCCGGAATAAATAGCCCCGGCAACGAAATAGGGTGGGAAAATGGTACTGTGCCATCCCGGAATCACAGAAACGGCAAAGTCAAAGGATACAACCGTGTGCACAGATAATACCAACGGTGTTGCAAGACCGGCAAGTATCATATATGCTTTCTCGTAATTCCACCAGTCTCGAAAACTACCTGTCCAACCGAGGGCGAAAGTACCATATGCCAATTTGGAAATCTTGCTTTTGGCTTTATCCCGGAGGGTAGCTAAATCAGGAATAAGTCCTACATACCAGAAGATAACGGATACAGTGAAATATGTACTTACCGCAAATACGTCCCAAAGCAGGGGACTACTAAAGTTGGGCCATGCCGACATTTGATTGGGAACAGGAAATACCCAGTAAATTGCCCAAATACGACCTACGTGGATAGCGGGGAATATACCAGCGCACATCACGGCAAAGATGGTCATAGCCTCTGCAAAACGGTTAATAGCCGTTCGCCAGCCCTGCCGGAACAAGTAGAGAATAGCAGAAATCAGGGTTCCGGCGTGGCCAATACCTACCCACCAAACGAAATTAATGATAGCCCAACCCCATCCGGCCGGGTTGTTAATTCCCCAGATGCCCAAGCCTTCCCAGACGAGATAACTAATGGCTCCTAACAGGGTAATAAGCAGAAGGTTGGCACATCCAAATGCCAGATACCATAATTTAGGAGTAGGAGACAAGGGAGTCTTAGTAATCAGTTCGGTAATACTCCCAAACGTATGATCGCCTTTTACAATTTTAGGCTTGGGTACGTATTGATATGTTGTACTCATTGTAAAATTCGTTGAAATTAGGCCAATTGTGGATTAGGATTACGAAGTTGAGCAAGGTAAGATGTTCGAGGACGCGTATCTAGCTCCTCAAGCAGAATATAGCTACGGTTATTTTTCTTAACCTGTACAACCTTACTTTCGGGATCGGTGAGATCCCCAAAGAAAATAGCATCGGCAGGACAGGCTTGCTGACAAGCTGTTTGTACCGTGCCATCAGCCGGTTTTTGTGTCTTTCCATTAGTATTGATGTCGGTGTAAATTTTGGCACGATTAACCCGCTGTACGCAATAGGTACATTTTTCCATAACACCACGGAACCGTATGGTGACTTCTGGATTCATCGCCATTTGAACAATTTCCGGATCGTCGCCGCTGGTCAGAAATTCCTGAGAAAAATTGAAGAAATTAAATCGGCGAACCTTGTATGGGCAGTTGTTCATGCAGTAGCGGGTACCTATACAGCGATTATAGGTCATCTGATTCATCCCATCATCACTATGGGTGGTTGCCGCTACCGGACAAACCTGCTCGCAGGGAGCAAGTTCGCACTGCATACAGGGCACAGGCTGGTGTAAAGCTTTTGGATCGTTGACATCGCCATCAAAATAGCGATCGGTCCGTACCCAGTGCATTTCGCGCCCCCGGCTAACTTCACGTTTACCAACAATGGGAATATTATTTTCAGCTTGACATGCGATGGTACAAGTTCCACAACCAATACATGCATTCAGATCAATTGCCATACCCCACTGTGGTTGATAATCGGGATATTCTTCCTCATCGATCGGATTGAACATGGATTCAGGCCGGTCTTTGCCATGTTCTTTGGCAAATTCCATACCCGGTAGTTCTGATCCATAAGCTCCTTCATACGAAGCAAAATGGGGGTCTTCCTTATATTCTTCCATTGTACCGTAACGGAGCAACTTACGACCTTCCATCGTATTATGATCCTGTGTACATGCCACTACATAATCTTCACCAGTTTTCTCAACGGATACATCTTCGGCGAAATGTGAATTAGAGGTCGTACGTACCGTATAAGTATCATGACCAGTTTTATTGGCCACCCGCCCGATGCCTTCACGACCATAGCCAACCGTAATAGTGATGCTGTCATCGGCATGTCCGGGCTGGACCCAAGCCGGCAAGGTAATTTGTGTTCCGTCAACGGTAATATTTATAAGCTCTACTTCCGCCTGTCCCAAACCTGCTTGCTCCACACCTAGTTTATCGGCTGTTTTCTTACTCATTAAGGCCACATTGTCCCAGGTGATCTTGGTCATGGGCTCTGGCAGTTCCTGCAGCCAGCCGTTATTAGCGAATCGGCCGTCAAAAATAGTAGAATCCGCCCGAATCACCAGTTCTAATCCTTCGGGGACGGGTTTGGCATTCTTAATAAAGGTACGAGCTTTTGAATTAAAGCCACTTGCAATGCTTACAGAAGTAACAGGGAACTTATTGTTACCTGCTAAACCATCATTAAGACATTGTTCCCATTGATTTTTAAAATTCGTTGTATAGTAATTTTTCCAGGTATTTTGTACCAGATCATAGCCTTTGGCCTGTTCGCCATTTAGAATCATATACAGAAATTCAACTTCACTAACGCCCGAAAATAACGGCTCGATCTGTGGCTGAATAACCGAACGGGTCCCTGTATAGGAATATCCGTCTCCCCAAGCTTCAAGGAAGTGGGCCCTATTAATGTGCCAGGTAGCCTTTTTAGAAGTCTCATTATAATATTGCGCGAGATGAATAACCTGATCGGCATTAGAAAGAGCATCGTCGAATTTCAAATCAGCCGGGGCGGTGAAGGCCGGATTATTACCAACCATCACAACCGTATCGATGGTGCCATTGTTCAGATCTTCTACCAATTGTGCAAAAGCTTCATCATTATTTTGGTCTTCGATATGAGGGACATCCAGATACTGTACCGTTTCTCCATCGTTGTTCAAGGCAACATTCATTGCCGCTACCGTAGCGTGAAGGGCAGGTTTGTGATCTCGACCAACTGTTAGAATGGATTCTCCGCGATTCTTAAGCAGATCTTCAGCTAGAACGGGAATCCATTCGTGATCGGAAAATTTATTTGTATATCCATTGAAAGCTGATAAGCCGTTTACCGATTTAGAAAGCTCAGCGGCCAATGCATACAAAAAGAGTTCAATATCGCCTGATTTAATGCGCAAGCGATTGTCGGCATTGGAACCGGTAAGGGTAAATGTACTTTCAATAGCATAAAAGCGTGATATTTCGTCTTCATTTGACGTGACATGTCGCCCATCCGTAAAACGCTTTGTATTTTCAACACTGTTTTTATGACCGGCGGGGTTCATGAAATCATCATCAAAAGCGACAATGATATTAGTCTTATCATACAGATTATATGTCCGCAGGCGCTTGCCAAAAGCTATATTGGTACCTTCCAGCGCATTATCTTCTCCAAATGCTTCGTAAGTGATCCATCGGGCATTGGGGAACTTATTTATCGCCTGTTCCTTCAGCCTGTTATAAGTAAGCGAAGAATTAGCTTCTGAAACGAAGGCAATGTTTCGGTCAGTATTAGCAAAATATTCTTTGGCGAATGAAGCGAAGGCATTAACAGAAGAACGGCTTCCGTCTTTGCGAACGTATCGCGACCGATCCGGATCGTACATATTAAGGATGGCGCCTTGCCCAAAAATACTGGTGTTTCCCTGGCTGGCGGGATGTAGTTCGTTTCCTTCAATTTTTCCGGGGCGCCCTTCGTGGTTTTCTACCACAATGCCCGTCAGCGCATCCTGAAACGGCATCGCCGATGCGTAATACAAAGGTTTGCCGGGGACTACATCCTCCGGCATTTTTGTATAAGGTAAAATCTTTTGTACAGGACGCCTACATGCTGCAAAACCGGCAAGGGCAATAGAAGCTCCCATTACACGCAGGAAGCTACGCCGCGACACCTTATCCGTAAGTTCGGATGCGTTTTCGGGAAATTCGCGCTCGACAAACTTTTGATACTCATCGTTTTTGGCAAGTTCGCCAAGACTTTTCCAATAGTTTGGACTTTTTACTTCTTCGCTCATTCTATTACGATCGAGTTTATTCAGATTCGTTTAATAGTACTATGTAATACCCAAAATTATTAATACTTACACTAATACTAATAATGGCAACCTTGACAATAGGTTGGTGGGTTAATGTTGTTTTTTGCAACAAGTTTTTTCCCTAACGCTATCTGATTGTCTGCTTTATAACCCATTGTGGTAACTTTATCAACGGGACGAACATATTTTTCGGGATTACGGTGACAATCCAAGCACCAGCTCATGCTTAAAGGTTTAGCTTGATGCACAACCGACATACGGTCGATACGGCCGTGACAGGTTTCACATCCGACACCTTTGTTAACGTGCGCCGCATGATTGAAATAAGCATAGTCAGGCAAATTGTGCACCCTGATCCACTCGATGCCCTTGCCCGTTTTCCAGCTTTGACGAATTTTTGCAACCTCTTTAGGTCTTTTTGAATCTACCTGGCTGTGACAATTCATACACGTTTGGGTTGCCGGTACGTTAGAATGCCTGGATTTAAAAACATCGGTATGGCAGTATTGGCAATCAATATCCAGTTTACCTGCATGAATTTTGTGACTGTAAGCAATGGGTTGTTTGGGGGCATAGCCCACATCAGTATAATTGGGGGAGAAATAATACCAGACTCCTGCTACTATTGCTGTTGTGAAAACAATGCTGCCAACTACGAGTCGCCGTGGAACTTTGTTCGCCCATTTAGGGAAAATCTGAGCCATAAGTTAAGTGGGATTTTTCGTTGCCTATTCCATAAGTTCTCAAAACTATTCGGCATGAAGGTATGGAAAATCAGGCTTATTTAGAACCTGAATAAATACCCTAAGCATATTTAAATCGAATCTAAATTGGTCCGATTATTTTTGTTGTTAATACCGAATAACAAGGTAGGCTAAGATATAATCTATTTTTCAAAAATGCCTAATAAGATCTCTGAATAGTTTACAAAATATCCTGTAAAGTTGGCATAGGCTGAGAGCCTCAATAAATACAACAGGATAGCAAAAATTTCTTGTTCTTGGGTACAAGTAAGAGGCCTTAGTTTTGCTGTGAAGTTTTAACAAACTTTGTACCTTTCGCTGTGCTATAATAAAAGTCTAAATTACTACTTCGATGAATACTGAGGAACCGTTTACGATAGATCTTCTTAAGGAGATTAGTTTGGCCAAAGCGCTGGGAGTAATATTAATAATAAGTAGTGCGGCTTTCGGCTTTTTGATTTGGCTTATCTATTTTAAAGGAGGTAGTGATTACAGTTCCAATTTTATTGAAAGTCTGCCTGCTCTTAATGCATTGTTAAATGGTACCAGTGCTGTACTATTATTATTTGGATACCAAGCTATTAGAAATCGGGAGTTTAGCCGTCATATGAAATTTAACCTTACCGCCTTTTTTACTTCCACGCTTTTCCTTATTAGTTATGTGATTTATCACAATTTTCATGGCAGTACTCATTTCCCGGGACAGGGAGTTATTAAGTATATTTATTTTACTATCCTGATATCGCATATTATCTTATCGGCGCTGGTAGTACCTATGATTCTTACCAGTTTTTATCTGGCATTATCCGGTAAATTAAAAACCCATCGAAAAGTATCTAAATTTACTCTTCCTGTTTGGCTATACGTATCTGTGACCGGTGTGCTTATCTTCTTTATTCTAAATGCTTACGTGTAGGCACTCCGTTTGAAGGTGCTAAAATAAAAATCCCCCTTTATATAAAGGGGGATAAAAAAGATAATAGATATATGTAATGCACCTGGAATCTAAGCTAAGAAGTTTTCACCGGGGCTTGGAATCCATACTTCGATGTCGGTGTCTTCTTCGGTGTACTCCTTAAAATCATTGGGATCGCCGGTTAAAACAGGAAAGGTGCCATAATGGATGGGGACTGCGTAATTTGCTTGGATAAGATCGCAACACATGGCTGCCTCTTTGGGTCCCATTGTATAATAATCGCCCATTGGCACGGCAATAACGTCAGGCTCGTAAAGTTCGCCGTAGAGTTCCAGATCATAAAAAATGTTGGTATCTCCCAGATGGTAAAAAGTGATATCGTCATTAAAAGACACAACCAAGCCACCGGGATCGCCCGCATATTCACCTTGGAATGAGGAACTGTGATTGGCAGAAACCAGTGTTACTGAGAAATCATCAAATTCAAGTGTACCTCCTTTGTTGAATTCTATTGCTTGATCTTCTTCGAGGCCGTGCTTTTTGAGTAGTCCCGATAATTCTACATTGGAAATTACATTGCATCCTGTTTGATCAGCGATATCCAGGGTATCCCCAACATGATCTTCGTGTCCGTGAGTAAGAAGAATATAATCCACTTCTTCAGGTTGTTTAAATTCATCCGGTGTTTTGGGATTTTGCGAAAGAAACGGATCTATTAATATTTGCGTACCATCAGGACTTATTAATTTGAATGCGGAGTGACCTAACCAATATGCTTTGACTGATGTTTCCATAATATTTCCAATGTTTTAATTAATGATTTATTAAAGTAGGTATTGATTATCCGAAATCAATGTATTTTTATTATTTTTAGATAAAGAGAAAAAGGAACATGAATGATTGAAATTCAATCTAATTCCATTCAGTTCAATATCACAACTTTTAAAGGCGTTTCATTCCCTATACACAAATGTGTACAATAGTATTTTGAACTAATTCTATTAAATAATTGAGGTTAATACATGGCAGAACGCATTAAATTGAATCCCGAAACACCACATGTTAAACGAATATTTGAAATTGCTGATAAGATAAAAAATGGATCTGTAGTCCTTTTCCCTACTGATAGCCAGTATGCTATTGGTTGTGATTATAAAAATAAGAAAGGGATCGAAAGAATTCGCAAAATCAGGAAACTCGGAAGTGATGATCATCTTACCATATTATGTGATTCGCTGTCCGGCATCGCCAAGTTTGCCCATATATCTGATTATAATTTTAAATTAATAAAGCGCCTCATCCCAGGACCTTATACATTTATTTTGCCCGCAACTAAAGAGGTTCCCAAGCTGCTTGTTCATCCCAAGAAAAAGACAGTTGGATTTCGAGTGCCTGATTATCCGATTTGCGAAGGATTAGTAAGAGAAGTGGGTAATCCTATGCTTGCTATTACGGCAAAGAAGCCAGAAATGAATGACAATGCACTTGATAATTTCGAACGCGAACCGTTCTTGCGGGAGTTTGAAAAACTGGTTGATATTATCATAGATAACCAGCAGGATTTACCGGCTAAAGAAACAACCATCTTGGATATGACAGATAATAACACTAAAATCACTCGACGAGGACTTGGAATTGAAGAGGTGCAAGAGGTGTTTCGTAAGCAAAGAGAACCGTTGGAACAAAATATTTAAGCTTCATATATGAAAATTGCAATTAATACAGGCGGAGGAGATGCTCCCGGACTTAATGCTGCTATTCGTGCGGCGACCCTTGCCGCTCATAAGCGGGGATGGGAGATTTATGGTATTAAAAATGGATATGGTTCAATCTATACAGATGATCCCTTTGTAAAGCTTGATTACGATACAGTTCGCGGGATTACCATGCAAGGCGGAACGATTCTGGGTACGGCCAATCGAGGCAACCCTTTCGAGATGCCTTATAAGAAAAAAGATGGAACCATGTCCACAAAAGATGTATCAGGCCATTTAATAAAAACTTTTGAGGAATATGGTATTGATGCATTAGTGGCTATCGGAGGAGATGGCTCGATGAGTATTGCTAGCAAACTTATCCAAAAAGGGGTCAACGTAGTTGGGATACCAAAGACGATTGATAATGATATTTATGGCTGCGATGTAACGCTTGGTTTTGATACGGCCATCAGCATTGCTACCGAGGCGATAGATCGAATCACAACTACGGCTGAGTCTCACCATCGGTTGATGGTTGTAGAGGTGATGGGACGCTATGCGGGTTGGATCGCCCTGTATTCGGGTATCGCGGCCTCCGCCGATGTGATTTTGATACCTGAAATTCCCTTTGATTATGATTCGATCGTTGAAAAGATCAACGAACGTGAAGCAATGGGTCGTGAATATACGATGATTGTGGTAGCAGAGGGAGCTGCAGAGAAAGATGGAGAACTCGTTACGAAAGGAAAGAAAGTTGGGCAAGAAGTACAATTGGGCGGTATCGCAGATCATGTAGCCAATAAATTGTCGGAGCGCACTGGAAAAGAATCACGTACAGTTGTTCTTGGACACCTGCAGCGTGGAGGTTCCCCTTCAACTTATGATCGGCTAATTTCGTTACGTTTCGGAGCAGCGGCTATTCGCTGTGTACAGGAACGGGATTTTAATAAGCTGGTCGTATTACAGGATAATAAACTAACGCGTATCCCAATTACCAGTATCGCAGGAAAGATGAAATCTGTTTCCCTGGAAAGCGATACGGTACAAACGGCCCGCGATATTGGCATTTGTCTTGGGGATTAATTTATTCTCGCAGCGACATTTTTAAACTATCCTTAAAAACTATCAAAAAACTAATGGGTTTATTTGATTCTTTTATATTTACCTCTGAGTCTTCAGATGTAAGTGAAGCATGGAATACATTTTCGGAGGTAGAAGAAATTGAGACAATTTTAGACAAATCTAATGAATGCCCGCAAATCATATACAAGCACAGTCATCGTTGTGGAGTTTGCGCTACGGCTAAAAAGCAGATTGAAGACTCAATAGAGGAGATCAACGAACTGGCAGATCTTAATTTTGTGGATGTCGTATCTCAGCGTGAAATTTCCAATCATATTGCTTCACAATTGAACATACGCCACGAATCACCCCAGGTTATTATCATAAATAATGAGAATGTTTTATGGGAGGGATCTCACTGGGAAATTAATGGAGAGAATATTCTAAACGGATTAACTTCTGATCCGGTATCATCTTAAGAACTGAGAGTTAGTCACCACGATTTTTTGAGGTTTTTCATCAATCAGTCTTCAAAAAGTTTTTTAAAATTTTGATCAAAGGGAGGCTCAATAATGCCTTTTTCTGTGATGAAGGCAGTTACATATTGGTGCGAGGTAATGTCAAAAGCCGGATTATACGTTTCGACTTTTTTAGGGGCTACCTGTGAACCGTTGAAAGTTGCGATTTCGTCCCCATCACGTTCTTCAATCGGGATATTATCTCCGTTTCCTAATTCCATATCTATGGTAGAAAGAGGTACTGCCACATAAAACGGAATGTCATTTTCTTTAGCTAAAACAGCCAGGGGATAGGTACCAATTTTGTTAGCAGTATCACCGTTGGCTGCCACACGATCGGTGCCGACCATTACCATATCTACTTCTCCACGCCGCATCAGCGACCCCGCAGTGGAATCAGTAATTAGTTTCATTGGGATTTCTGCGTTCATTAGCTCCCAGGAAGTCAGCCGAGCCCCCTGAAGCAAGGGGCGGGTTTCGTCCACCCAAATGTGGATATCTTTGCCTTGATCGTGGGCATGATAAATTACCGAAAGTGCTGTACCATATTGGCCGGTGGCGAGGCTACCCGTATTACAGTGAGTGAGTATCTTAGCTTTTCCGCCAACTAGCTTAACACCAACTTCACCAATTTTTTTGCAGATTCGTTTGTCTTCGTCGTGGATGGTCTTCGCAGTTTTGAGGACAATATCCTTTATCTCTGAAATTTCTTTTTCTTTATGAGCCTGAATGGTTGTTTTGAGGCGGTCCAAAGCCCATTTTAAGTTGATGGCCGTAGGGCGGGCTGATTCCAGGTAATCGGCTACTCGCTCCACTTCTACCCAGAAGCTGTCAAACGAATTTTCGGGCAGTTCTTTAATCCCCAAATAAAATCCATAAGCTGCTGCAATACCGATAGCGGGTGCTCCCCGGATACGCAATTTTTTGATGGCTTCCCACATACGCCCAACATCCCGAATGTCGCTATATACTTCGCGACCAGGCAGATACGTCTGATCAATGATCCTGACATGGTCAGCACGCCATTCTATAGATTGGATAGCAGTATCAGTATCGTTGCCCATAAATATTTTCCAGCTTTGGATTAAATTATCGGTTGCCGCCTGCCAGCGAATCTTAGGTATTTTTTTGTGCAGTTACAAGCGGCAAGCTACACAGCATCCAGTGACTAGAATCCACCATCGAGATCCTAATAACCTTCGGCATCACCATAACCGCGAGGATCGGGAGCCCCGTATTTGATGTCGTTTCCATCCACATAAATAATATGTGCACGACCAACACCAGAGGTTGGCGTTAGGTTGTGGCCCATTTCTTTGAGCTTCGCCCGGGTGTCTGGACTTAATCCATATTTTTCATAATATAATTTGTTGGGCATCCACTGGTGATGGAAACGGGGTGCGGAAATAGCTTCAGCCGGATCCATCCCAAACACAGCCATATTCAGGAAGTTATGTAAGGTCGCCGTAATAATACGAGGTCCGCCCGCCGCCCCCAAAACCATTCGTACCTTTCCGTCTTTGGTGACTATCGTAGGCGACATGCTGCTTAGCATACGTTTTTCCGGTTTGATGGCGTTAGCCTTCCCCTGTATCAGACCAAACATATTCGGTTTGCCCGGCTGGGCAGTAAAATCATCCATCTCGTTGTTTAGGAAAAATCCGGCTCCATTAACGGCAATCTTACATCCGAAATTGCCATTTAAGGTAGTGGTTACTGACACGGCATTACCCTCCTTATCAACAATAGAATAATGGGTGGTTTCGGTGGATTCATGAAACGTTGGAATTTTTCCATGACCAATGCTGTCGCTCGAAGAGGCCTGGTTCCAGCTAAAACTATTCATTCGCTGTTTATTATAATCCTTGCTAAGCAGTTTCTTCATGGGAATATCGACAAAGTCAGGATCCCCGAGGAAATAAGCGCGGTCTGCAAATGCGCGTCGCATGGCTTCTGTAACCAGATGCACATATTTTGCCGAATTGAATCCAAGTTTCTTTAAATTATAAGGTTTAAGCATATCCAGAATTTGATGGATGGCCACACTTCCGCTGCTGGGCGGTGGCATGATAAACAGATTATAGCCGTGGAACGAAGTTTCAACCGGATTGCGCCAGATACTATGATATTGTTGGAGATCTTTATACGAAATTAGTCCATTGTGCTTTTTCATTTCGGAGACAATCATATCTGCCGTTTTGCCCGAATAAAATCCATCACGCCCCAGGTTAGAAATGCGCTGCAGGGTTTTAGCCAGGTCTTTCTGGACAAAAAGATCCCCTTGCTGCCACTTTTGGGATCCATTTTTCTTGGTAAAATAATTTTTAGAAGCCTCATATTGTTTTAGCTGATCGGTATATTCATTAAGCACATGAGCCTCGGCCCAGGATAGTTTGTATCCGTTTTTGGCCATGTCGATGGCCGGTTGAATTACCGTTTCAAGGGGCAGGCGTCCGTAATGTTCGATCGCTTTTATCATCCCATCAACCACGCCGGGCACGCCAGCGGCAAGGATGCTCCGGCGGCTAAGATCCGGATCATATTTGCCATTGTGGATATACATATCCGATGAGGCTTTAAGTGGGGCTTTCTCCCGAAAATCCAGGGCCTTATTCGTTCCATCTGCCATATGAAGCACCATGAAGCCGCCTCCTCCAATATTACCCGCTCGGGGCAATGTTACCGAGAGAGCGAATTGCACGGCAACGGCTGCATCCACCGCATTACCGCCTTGCTTAAGAATATCACGGCCAACTTCGGAGGCTCGCTGTTCGGCCGTTACAACGACACCATTTTTATAATGTTTAGCCGAACCAACTTGTGCAGCGCTTTGATTGGGTAAAAGAAATAAGAAAAGTGCTGGTAGAATACAGCTAAGAAATTGGTAAAGATTCTTCATTCCGGGAAAAATTTATGCGATTTTGTCTAAATGTATAATTTTTCTATGGAAATGTTGAGAATATTTCCAGTTAGTCAATCGTGAGATAAGATTATTCCAAAAAACCAGATTGTTTGGCTTGATAGATTGCTTCAAGCAGGTTTGACACTTCTTTATACAAATCTAAATCATCCTGGCAAGCTTCACGGATGTACGCATTCCTTTGTTGAATGTTTTCCAGTTTTAAAGCTTGGTTAATAATTTTTTCTATTTTTTGCCAACGTTCCTCCTCCATATCTCTACACACTATTAATGTCCTGGGTTTATTAGTACATGCGAAATTCTAATCACAATGAGGCCAACTCCAGGAGAAATAAGCTTTATATGCATTTAAAATAAGCTATTTGTCCCCATTCCACCTTTCCTTACGCATTATTCTATGTAAAACTTAAAATGAATTTGAGAGATTTATGCTTAGAATAATACAAAGAGTATCAAAATATCTACTGGTTATTTTTGCTGGAACGGTTATCGTATCTTGTAGCGATAGCGGAGGCGGAACAGGCCCCAAATCTAATCCTCCGTTAAAGATTTCCTCGGTTCAGCCAACATCAGGACCTGTGGGAACAGCAGTTTCTATCAAGGGAAGTGGATTTAATGAATCCCCTACAGGAAATACTGTTATATTTGACAGTACTGAAGCTGCTATCGATTCTGCGGCTTCTGATTATATCGAGACTTCGGTGCCAGAAGGCGCTTCGAGTGGTAATATTATTGTAGCGGTTGACGGGGATAGTGTGTCAGGCCCAAATTTTACAGTGGAGCAAAAAGCCCCGGGCATTAGTTCTGTAAATCCCAAAAGCGGCCCTATCGGCACCAAGGTGACGATTAAAGGGAAGAACTTTTCTTCCAAAGCTTCGGATGTAACCATTAAATTCAACTCGGTAGAAGCCTCGGTAAATAGCGCATCTGAAACGCGGCTCGAAACCGAAGTTCCGAAAAATGCCACTGCCGGTCCGGTGAAAGTTTCCATCAAAAGTAAATCAACGACCGGCCCGGATTTTGATGTGCTTGGTCCTAAAATCACCTCGGTAAGTCCTGATACTACCGTGAAAGGTTCTGAGATTACCATCAAAGGAGAACATTTTAGTGAGAATACCTCGGATAACATTCTAGTCATTGGCGGAGCACAAGCGACGGTGAGTAGCGCTTCGAAAACGGAACTTGTGGCAAAGGTCCCCAGTGGTGCAAGCCAGGATGGGCTGAGTTTGACCGTTGGCGAACTCTCAGACCAGGCTGATCTAAAAATTATCACCGAAATTCAGGCTTGTTATGGAAACGATGTACAGCTGGATGCTACACTTCAATGGGTCAGCCAGGGATTGACGAGTGCTGATAATGACAAAGCGGAAGATATGGCCATGGATTCCAATGGCAACTTATATATGATCGTTCGCGATCGCGGCGTAGTAGGCAAGTTTGACCCCCAGGGAAATGAAATCTGGTCAAAAGATTTGTCCGGTAAGCTCCCCAAAACGACCTGGAGAGGTATTGCCGTAGATGGACAGAGGATTTATATAATAGGCGAGCGACAGGTGAAAGATTCCAACCTTGGAGAAGCTAAACTCGAATATCATGCTTCAAAATTGATCAACGGGAATCCCAAAGCGGGAACGAATGATCCCATTATTGCGCGTCTTGATGCCAACAATGGCGGTATCCAATGGGCACAAGAGTTTGGTTCTACCGACGTAGATCATCTTAAAGAAGAAGCAGTGGCGGTATTACCTTCAGGGGATATCCTTGTCGGTTCCATTATGGCGGGGCCTTACACGCAGAATAATCATGAACCCAATACCGAACCCGATGTGGGGATAGCTAAGTTTACCCAAGATGGAAAGCTCGAAGCCGTAAAACAGTTTGGCGCATACCAGACCATTCAAGGATTATCAACGGATGATCAGGGACAGGTGTACGCAAGTTTCAAAAATCAGGATGGAACCACCATTTATTATGTCCGCATGAAAAGTTTGCTTGATGTAGAGAAGACAATCTCAACGGTAGTAAGTAAAATCAAGCAGCCCATACCTTATGCCGGGGGTGAGGCTGTGATTTATGGAAGTACTGATCAGTCGGTAGAGTCGGGCAAAAAAGTGTACATCAATGATGCTTTTGTTCAGAGACTTGACGCGAGTGGAAATCAGCAGTGGGTGCACCAACAGAAATTTTCTGAGGATGGAGCCACAAGTTTCGTCGAAGGTGTGCATCTGCCTGGGGGAGGGATGGTGCTAACTGCCCAGAATTCATCCAAGATTAATGGTTTGCCTTACTTAGCAGTGTATGGTGACGATGGAAGGCCACTGTTTATTGATGGCAGTGAAAAATCGACCTTTTTCGAGTTTGAAGACAACAAAAAGGGTCGGGGCTATCCAACGGCTCTGAAATCTTACCAGGATACTCAGGGCAATATCAGGGTGTACACACTGGGCGTCACATCCTCGGAATGGGCGAACAGAGATGATCCCGATGCCACGAATTCAGGTGGAGGCAAAGACATGTGGATGACCGGCATGACCTTACAGTGTAAACAACAGTCTCAATAATATTAATTAATGTAGCAAGGGCCCGTGGTGGTGTGATGACCGCTGCGGGTTTTTTATTTGTCCCCTGTTTACCGGCCGTTACGCAGGTACTAGGTAATGAATCTCTAAAATAATTCATTGACCTATGAAAAAGCTGCTACCCATATTATCTCTTTTTATCATGAGTTCTCTGCTAATTTCCTGTGGCAATGACAACGCCACACCCAAGCCCGAAATTTCCGGTATCCAGCCCGATCATGGCCCTTCTGGAACGACCGTGACGATCTCCGGACAGGGCTTTCAGCCGCATGCATCGGCACACAGCGTTAATTTTGGAGGCGTGGCCGGGGATGTGTTCAGCGTCACCAAAGACCAGATGCAGGTTGGTGTGCCTGATGGCGCAAAATCGGGCGCTGTAGAAGTGTCCGTTGCCGATCAAGTGGTTAGCGGTCCCCATTTTACGGTGGAAGCCAAAGCGCCGGGGATCAGCTCGGTCAATCCTGACAGCGGAGTTGTTGGTACCGAGGTAACCATCAAGGGGATGAACTTTAGCTCGAGTGTCTCTGATATAGATATTGCGTTTAACGGTACGGATGCGCCGGTTAATGGAGCGGCCGAAGATCAGCTGAAAACCGAAGTGCCCCAGGGCGCCACCGACGGACCGATCAAGGTAACGGTCAAACAAAAATCGGCGGAAAGTTCCGATTTTGATGTGATTACCGATGGCACACTGAAGCTGACTACGACCACCAGCGGTTCGGACAAAGATGCCGACGGCTATAGCTTTTCGGTGGACGGTAACAGCACGCAATCGGTGGGCAACAGCGAGACAGTTGTTGTTAGCGATCTGGAAAAAGGCAGCCACGATGTGGAGCTGTCGGGCATGGCCGACAACTGCAGCGTGAGTGGTCAAAACCCGCGTTCGATCAGCATCACGGCCGGTGATACCACCTCGACTACCTTTGATGTGAGCTGCCAGGATGTGGCTAAAAATCAGATTGTTTTTACCAGTGATCGAGGAGGAAATAGTAACATATATCTAATGAATGCTGATGGCTCTAATCCAAAGAAATTAACTGACAACACAGCTGGCCTTGGAGACGGTTATGCCGTTATTTCTCCTGATGGCACACAAATCGCATTTTTTAGTGACGGTAATAGCAAGCAAGGATTATATCTTATGGATGTTGATGGGTCCAATGTAAAAACAATCACTACAGGAAAACTGAGTTATCCCTATATAATTTCTTGGTCCCCGGATGGTCGTAAGATTGCCTATTGCAATAATGCAGATGGAGACTCAGAGTTATACACCATTAATATTGACGGAACTGACAAGCAAAAACTGACGGATAACAGTTCTGCTGATTATGCTCCTACATGGTCTCCTGATGGTAAAAAAATTGCATATATAGATGATAAAGATGGTGACTTTGAGATTTTCATTATGAATGCAGATGGTACAGGAAATACCAAAGTTACTGATAATTCGGATCGGGATGCATATCCCCGGTGGTCGCCCGATGGTTCCAAGTTAACTTATGTGAATGACAGTGAAGGAAATAATGAGATTTATACAATCAATACCGAGGGAACAGGCATACGCCGTGTTACTAATAATTCGGCTAATGATTCTTTTCCTGCTTGGTCGCCTGATGGATCGGAGCTTGTCTTTCAGTCAGATCGAAGTGGTAATGGCGAAGTTTACAAGATCAATGCCGATGGTTCGGGATCGCCAGTTAACCTAACGGCCAATAGTGCAGGAGATGGAATCCCTTTCTGGAGCCCGGTAAAATAACCATGAGCTAACGTTAAATTCCTAAAATCATAGTCCAATGACCCGCAGTGGCTTATAGGCTGCTGCGGGTTTTTTATTTGTAAGTATGATTTTAAGATCCGCAACAAAAATAGTATCAATTCGTGGCCAAGAGGGTTTCCAAAGAATCCACTTTTGCAGTGTTCCCCAATTTCCGTTCCGTATTTATTAAGTGCCTGAGTAAATTTTTTGAATAAGAATCATCCATACCATAAGCATTCTTTTGCCTTCGAAAGGCTTTGGCATAAAGGCGGGCACTTTGTTTAAAATGGTTGGCTTGGTTTTTATTTTCGGCCCAGTGTAAAAGAATATCCATGGGCACAGTATGGCTCGGTTTGTAGTGTTTTTCTGCGATGTCAAAAGCTTCTTGAAAGAGAGAATCGGCTTTATGGAACTGATGCATTTGGCTGTATATACGGGCGCGGTTTTCAAGATAATTGCTTATCCAGGGATGAGTATGAGGCAATGCTTGATATGCGACTGCCAGGGTCGTATCGCTGTATTTTTTTGCTGAATCTATGGATCCTTTTTTGAGCAATATTTTTGAAATGTTCGCTGTAATGGTAGCTACTTTCCAGTGATCAGCTCCATACAGTTTTTTGTCCATGCTCAACGCTCTCTTGTAATAATTAAGAGATTGCCGAACACTGTCAAGATGGTTATAAATCGTGCCTAAATTTCCGAGATTCGCTGCTTTCCCCGGGCTGGGCCCATCTTTCTTTTTTTCTAAAATAGAGAACGATTTTTTCTGAAATTTCAGAGCTCGAGTAAATTTTCTTTGTCTGCGAAGTGACGAAGCATAAATGTGGTAGGATTCTGAAAGGTCGGTACTCTGTTTGCCATTAACTTGTTTATCAATAGCTATTGCCCTTTTAATAAGGGGAGAAGCTTTTTCATAATTACCAAGGACAAGTTCAACATAGGCCATATCACGCAGGGTCTTGGCATATATGGCTGTAGATATGCTATTATCATCCTCTAACATCTTTTTCGCTTGCTTGAATCTGGCAATGGCCTTTTCTGGTTTACCTAAATCTCTTAAAATAAGTCCTGAAGTATCATAAGCTTTAGCAAGTTCTTGCAAAGGAGCATGTTCTGATTTTAGTAAGGGGACAGCTTTGGATATAAGTTTTTGAGCCTTTTTATTTTCGCCTAATCGACGGTAGGTATAACCCATCACCTGCATAATTTCTGCTTGCTTAAAGGGAGTTTTATTAAGCTTTTGTATTTTATTAAAGCCTTTGTCTAAAAATTGCTTAACAGTTACGGTATCTCCCTGGGTATTTTGTGGGTAATTTGCTTCAATAAGGTCGGTCAAAAAGCTTGTGACGGCCTCAGCTTTTTTTGTTTCGAGCTGTGCTTTATTGCGTTCTTCTCTCATTTGCAAGGTATAAAATATAGAAAAGCCAATGATGAGAAGTAGAAAACCGACTGCAACCGAAAGTCCTGTTTTGTGACGCTCAATGAATTTGGAGGCATTATACTGCCATGTATCTTCATGAGCAATAATCGGCAGATTTTGCGCTCTTCGTTGCAAATCTTCTAACAGTTGCTCTGCCGAATAGTAACGAGTCTCTGGTTCTTTGCGCAAGGCCTTTTTAATGATAGCATCCAGATCGCCCTGTAGCTCTTTCGTTAGTCGTGAAGGGGTCGTTTTGCGGTTATTGGCAATTTCTTGTTGTTCTCTGGCTGTAAGTTGGGCATATGCCTGCGAAGGGCGATCGGGTATTTTATTTCGGATGAGTTCTTCAATTTCTGTAAAGTTTTTCCCTTCATTATCAAGTGGTGAAGTCCCCGACAACAATTCATAAAGGACGATTCCAAGCATATATGCATCGGTACTAGTAGTGATTTGCTCATTTTTCAGTTGTTCCGGTGCTGCATAGCCCGGGGTTAGCATTCTGGCTCCGGTTTGGGTTTTAAACATGTCGTCGTTGTTTTCCAGCATTTTGGCAATCCCGAAATCGAGCACTTTTACTTTACCATCATTGGTTACCAGGATATTGGAAGGTTTTAAATCCCGATGGATTATAGCATTTTGGTGGGCGTGTTGAACGGCCTTACAAACCGTTTTAAAAAGTGTTAGACGCTTTTTGATGGAGAGCTTCTGTCTATTGCAATATTCATAAACTGAAATACCTTCTACATAATCCATGACAAGGTAGGGGAGGCCGGATTCGGTGACTCCTCCATCAAGCAGGTGAGCAATATTTGGATGATCCAATTGAGCTAGAATATGCCTCTCACGTTTGAAACGAGCGATATTCGTGGGGGTATCCATACCGCGGCGCATGAGCTTAAGCGCTACTTGTCGGTCGTAGGCGTCATCGGCGCGCTCAGCCAAAAAGACTGATCCCATCCCGCCATGACCAATAATTTCCAAAATTTTGTAATGGCCGATAGTCTGGCCAATCATCGATGAAGCATTTCCGTTATGTTCCCGTGAAAAATCAGCTGCTAAATTGCGAGGATAGGCTCTTTTACCCTCCAAGTATTGCTCCATGTTCGATTTCTCAATCGACTGTAGAAGCTCCGTTACTTCTTTTTGTAATCGATAATTATTGTCGCACTCTTTTTGGATAAAAGCCGATCGTTCATTTCTCTCGAGATTAAGTGCTTTATCAACAATCTTGTTAATCTTTTTCCATCGTTGTTGATCCATACCGGGTTATTTGACTAATTAATTTTTAATTATTTGCTGATAAGGATCTGGGCTTATTGCCAGATGCTGTGATGATTTCTTTTAAACAAAGTAACCGGATATACTGAAACGGATGGGGTAATTGATCCCTAAACTTTTTGCATACCCTTAATTTGATTAAAATTTGTATCAATTGCGTTGAACGATTCTATATTTATGAGCCAATAGCAATTGATTTTCAAGGTATAATCCCCCTATAAATTTACCTGAATCCATTTAAAAAATATAAATTTATGTTTTGATGTAAAATTGCTAGGATTTTCTGTTTTTATAGAAATCTATTCTGATAATTAGCATGAATATTCCGCGCAAATTCCACTTGATGCTAAATAATAGAAGGGGGATAAATAATTATTCTATAATTATGCTTATCCTATAAAGCAGAGACGAGCCCAAACCTTTTCTTATCAATTCCGACAAGCAAGCCCAGGGTCATATTTGATGGGTTTGTCACCTTTCCTGGAATTCTTACGCATATACTATGTATCTGTGTTTTTGAATTTTCGGGAAAAGAGGGATATCTAGATTAAACTGCAAAAGAACATATTATTAACAGTTGCTTTTTTATTAGGGCTATCCATTAATTCTTTGGCACAGATTCAGACTTCCCCGGTTTTTGAGGGCTCTAACTTACGTCCTTTAACCGTTTCGGGAAGTGTGGGTTTATCAGCCAATATGTACCAAGCGTGGGGAATCCAAAATCGCCGGGCTCCGGCTTCATTTCAGACGGAAGCCAATCTTAATTTCTCTGTTTTTGGATTAAGTTCAGGCCTTGACTTAATGTATTCCACTGATCAGTCAAGGCTCAGACAGAATCTTAACAGCCTTGGTTTTAATGCCACATGGAAGTGGCTTACAGTGCAAGTTGGGGATGTAAGTCCCAGCCTTTCTAAATATGGAATCAGCGGAGCAACTGTCAGAGGGGGAGATATTAAGATCAATCCCGGCAATTGGCAGCTAGAACTTTCCGGTGGGCGGTCCAAGAGAAGAGTAGCACCGAGCACGAAACCCGGATTCCGTCAATCTGCGTTCGAACGAATGTCCTTCGCAGGAAAAATAGGCTATGAGACAGAGAATAACCATTATTCTATCAGTAGTCATTATTCAGTTGATAAAAATCAGTCCTTTAACCATCCCGTTAATAACACTCCAAAAGAAAATTTTACCGTTACTCCTAATGTTCAGATAGGTTTATTTAACCAGGCTCTTACGTTGGCAGGGGAGGTTACGGCCTCGGCTTTCACTCGTGATTTGAATAGCCCCAAGATTCCACAAAACTCAATTAAAATACCCGGTTTTTTGACAGGGATTATGCGGCCGCATACCAGTTCACGACTAAATTATGCCGGGCAGGCTTCCGCAGATTTAGAAATGGATCAATTTGGTTTGAAATTAGGATATGAACGCATTCAACCCGGTTTTAACTCGCTGGGAGTTGGCAGGGTCAGAGACGACCAACAGAACATCCGAATAAGTCCTTCTTTCCAATTATTCCAAAACAAATTGACCTTTCAGGGGAATTTGTCACTGGGACGGGATAACCTGCTGGGGACGCGGCTTCAGACGCAAAAAAATACCAATGTAGGTACAAATATTCAGCTGTCACTCACCAATCAGATTAATATAAATGCCAATTATAATCTGCTGATAAATAATGTTTCATCCGATGCTTCCACCGGTTCATCTACGTCTCAGGGCGTTGCACTCGGACAGAAGCAAACAACTCACACTTTAACGTTGCAGCCAAGCCTGACTTTTCAAAATGACGATTTAACTCATAGTATTTCTCTAACCGGATCATACTATACCTTGACAAATAAATTCAAGGGGAATCAATCTCTTAGTCGGCAACAAATAAATACAAATACTTACTCAGGAGCAATTAGTTACAGTTTATCTTTTGGCAGTGGGCTGTCTCTAAATACATCTGGAAACTTCTTGGAAAATAATTCCAACGCTTCACAAAGCATCTCTGTGGGAGCTAATATTGGAGGTAGTTATTCATTGTTTGATCGCAAACTCACCCTCTCTTTTAATGGTGGGGTAAATCAAATCAAAAATAAGATTACTCGTTCCGGGCAGAGTCGCATTTCTACAAAAACACGTCAATTAATGTTTAACCTGACCGGCAATCTTCAGCTGAGTAATAAAGACTCATTCTCATTGTCAGTACGGAATAGGTATAACATGGTACTTCGAAACAGAGGAACCACCTATGCTGAACTCGAAGGGAGCTTAAATTATCAACATCGATTTTAGTTATGGATAAAAACAGTCCTAGTAAAATCAAATTGTGGACCGCTGTATTGTTAATGTTTTTGTGCTTTAGCGGTTTCGGTAAAAAAATTCAGGCCCAGGGTTCGGCTAATATACAGGTTAATGGGATTCCTTCCGTTGTCAAGACTCCCTTTACTGATCAGATTGAGCAAAATTTTCGTTCCGGCCGCTATCAAGCCGTTTTTACCTATAATAACAGCAATTCAAAAGCTGCCGAATTCCGCTTCAAAATTACCCTGTCAAAGAATGGGAAACAGGTAATCAGTGTAAAATCTGATCCCAAAAGTTTTAAACCCGGAGCGTATGTATTTACTTCTTTATTTGATGATCTGCCTTTTCCGCAAAAATTTAGAGAGGTTATTGATCAAACGGATAAAGAAGTTCGAAAGCAGGTTCTTCAGGAAGGGACCCTGCCCGAAGGGCAGTATATTTTACGGGTGAAAGCAATACCTGTAGATAATGGTGCCATGATTGCTTCAGCCCCATCTGTTACCCCTTTTACGGTGCGTTTTCCGCAGCCGCCCACGCTGGTTAATCCGACAGATCAAGCCAATATTACGATGGATATGCCGGTATTTAATTGGACTCCCATTGCAGGGGTTTCGGGAAAGACCATACAATATGATTTTTTACTGGTTGAAGTTTTACCCCATCAAACGCCATTGCAGGCATTAAACAGTAACCGGGCCCTGGCTCAGAAAACCCTCACTAATAAAAATACCTTAGTTTATACGCCCCAATTTTTACCCTTGGAGAATGGTAAACAATATGTTTGGCGCGTTACAGCTCATTTGCCAAACTCTTCGCTACCCCTCAAAAACGATGGTGAAAGTGAGCTTCATACTTTCACTTATAAATCAGGGGCTGGTAGCGGGACGATAGCTGGAGTTCGCCAGCTCGAGAGTATTCCGTTGGTGCCAAACTTTGCCAGTTTAACTCATTTGGAAAATATCAGTGTAAAAGAACAAGCGAATACTTTTGTATTAAATGGTAAAGCAACATTGCAACTTCGTTTTAATGGGGCAGAACCAGAGCAACTTCAAGTTCAAGTACAGAACTTACAACTACAAAAAGGTTCCCTTTCTTCACCGGTACTCACCGGGGGTTCACTATCTGGATCGGCAAATAATATTTTGGCGCATATTGGTAGCAGCAGTGGTCATCTGAAGCTCAATAAGGTCCAATGGAAGTTTGGGGAAGGGGTCACAGCCACTGCATCTCTGACAAATATTAATGGAAATAGCTACACTGCGAATGGAAAGTTAAAGCTTAGTGCTACCGGGGCAAGTGGAACCGTTCGAGCGGCAGGAAACCCACTTTTTGCCTTCAGTAAGGGAGCAGTGGATCTTAGGATAAACAAGTTACAGGCTTCATTACCTGAAGGTACTATTTCTGGCAAAGGGAAGATAAATATTTTGGGGGATAAAACAGGCTGTGATGCGGCTCAATTTGCATTAATTGATAATAAAATTTCAGCTAATTACAGTTGTGATTCTGATTTTACCGTTCCTTTGGTTAAAGGCAGTAATGCGCTGCAGATGAATGTCAAAAATATTGGAGGTTCCATAAATGCCGACCTGTCCACAAATAATCTCCACTACAACTTAAAATTAGATTCGTCTGTTGGTTTACTAACCGAAAAAGATAATACCTGTGGAGTCGATGCGCTGGTTACGGTAAGCGATAAAAAGGGCTTTTCAATTAAAGCAGGTCAGCAGCGATGTTCTGAAGTACATCCCCAAATTGATCTCGGCTTTATGAAGTTTGAGCCCACACAGACGGCATTAAATTCGCTTGCTTATAATCCATCAACACAAAAATGGGATTTTAGTCTCAATCTCTCCGCCAAACTTCATATTCCGGCTTTTGGCTCCTGGAAGTCTTATAACTTGAAAAATATCAAAATTGATGACAAAGGGATTCATTTTAAAAAGCTTGCTTTTGGAAATACCGGGGTAAACCTTCCAGAATTCAAAATTCATGATTTTGGGGTACAGCTGACCAAACTCAAGCTTCACAATTTTACTTTCCCTCTGTTCAAGTGGAATAAAAAAGGCCCGGGGCCATGGGATATTTCCTTTAGCGGAAATGTATCAGTACCCAATAGCAGTTCGTTCCCCAAGTGTGTGCGCCGTATGGATCTCAAGCTGAAAAACGGTGAAGTCAGCCAAAACAAGGTTGTGGGGTCAGTAGATGTTTCAAATTTCTCGGGCTGTAGCTTTTCGCTGGGACAGGCAGATTATAAAATCAATATCAATAGTCTGGCGGGTACGTTTGGAGTCAAATATCAAAAAAATGGACAGCTTAAGCCCATTGGTCGACTTGAATTTGGAGGCAGCTTAGCATTAGGGGATCCATTTTCATGCAAAAAAGGACAGCAAGTATCAATTGGGAAAAGTCATTTTATCTTTTCCACTGGACTAAGCGGAACGATAAAAGATGTAGTGCCGCCGTGCGATTTGGCACTGGGTCCGTTTTCAGTGAAGGTGACCGATTCAAAAGTGCATTTTTCGCATTCGCCCCAAACCGGTAACCAGGCGTCTATGCAAGCCACGGCCGAGCTAAGGCTCCCCAAAGGACAGAAAGTGCAGGGGGCTTTCAACTTGGATATGACGACCGGCCGATTCAGTTCGGTATCATTTGATATCAATCAGCCTTTCAAGTGGAATATCCCACAGGATGATCCGGTGCTCACTTTTAACATTGGTCATGCCCATATTGATAAAAATGGCTTTTTAGTTGATGGACGGCAGAAACTTTTACTTAAGTCCGGAGCAAAAATTTCTACCACCTTTGACAGTTTGAATATTGATCTTCAGAGCCGACATGTTACAAAGGGCCGTGTAATTTTTGACAGTAATTTTGGTTTGCAGGCGGGGATTAAGACTTCGAAAAACAAACATAAGCTTGCGTTCAAGGCGGTCAAAAAAGGCAAGAAACTTAATTTGAATCCCGGTCTGTATATGAGTTTGCCGGGGCACCTTATCATCGACTCCAATGGCCTCCATACCAGTGGTAGTGCAAATGCTTCGGTCTCATTCAAAGGAACAACTTATGATTCATTAGCTTCTGTTGATTTTACCAAGGATTTTGCTCTTCAACTCTTTCCTTTTAAGGTAGGTAGCGGCCGGGCTGATTTTAAATTTAAAGGGAGTACGTGCGCCTTTGCTGATCCAAGTGGCTTTCATCCATCTACCGGTTTTTTCGGAGCGGTGGCTAAACAAATATTGCCCGCGAAATTGCCATTGCCTAAAAAAGATATTGCCTATCTGAAATTACGCAAGAATGGTCAAAAAGATGGCAAGCTGTTAGTGCAGGCCACGAAGAACAAAAATGGTGATTTCGCAATATCTACGAAGACCGGGCAACCGCTGTCATTATATGCACCGGGACTGGATCCGGGCAATTCGAAAAATCCACCCGTTCTTTCAAATGTCACCCTAAATAATGTTGTGGTATCGGGAGACCCGACCAACTTAGCGGTAAAAAGTGGTAGCATAACGGTAAATGTACCGTCCGGAAAATCATCATCACTGTTTCCAAACCATGATGTGCCACTTAAGATTAAAAAAATTAAGTTTGGTACGCTTGACAATGGGCCGTTGGCACTGTATCTGCTGGGAGATCTGCACCTGTTTAACAAAGCCCTGCCAAAAGCACAGGAGCAAGCTGCATTTTATATCGACAAAAGCGGCAAACTCCAGGCAAATCTGGACATTAAGAATATGAACGTTAATCTGCCACTGTTGCCGCAACAACCTAAAAAAGTGGCTGTACAAGTGGATAGTGTGAGTGGCATTTTTGGATGGAAGATAGCTGCGGGTTCGCCAACATATGATTTAAGCGTTAGCGGAGGACTTCAAATTAATACCGATGCAGGTCAGAAAACCGGGGCCAGCATAACCATGGAGTTAAACAGGGCGCCTGGTGCACAACCGAAATTTTCTGTCACCAACTTTGATACCACGGGTCATAGCATTAATTCAAATCTCAGCTTTGGGAATGCCTTTGCACTTCGGTTAAACAATTTCAAGTCAAAACAAGGTTTTAAATATGGCAAAGCTAATGGGTTTCAGTTTGATATCGCCATGGATGTAGGCTTGCATATTACGCCAAAATCGGGCGATGCCTTTACATTCCCTATCCATGGGTTGGAAATAAGCGACGACGGTATCACTCTGCCCCAGCAAAAAATCGACAAGGGTACCGTTCCCGGTATGAGCTTACCGGAATTTACGCTGGCCGGTTTTGATATCCATCCTCTTAAGCTTCAAACTCCGGCCTTTTCCTGGAACTGGACACAAGGTAACGCTGCATTTGTTCCGGATGTAAGCATGGATTTCAAGGTGGATTTACCGCCCCGCTTAAAGAATAACCTTAATTTACAGGATGGCATCACCTTTAATAACGTTGGATTGCAGAATGGTTATCTGAGCGGCTCAGCTGACGTACAGCAGATTTTAGGTGGAGCGGATATCCCATTGACAAAAGGAAATCCTAGTGCGCCGGTCTTGCATGTTACAACTATCGAGGACTCGCTGAGCGGCAATGCCCAACAGGGTCAATTGGTGAATATAGAATTTAAAGGCACCTTGAACGATCTGCCGGCTTTTAAGAAAGGCAAAAATAACAACTGTACGAATAATGCAACCTTTTCACTTTCCCTGGTACAAAGCAAATATTTTGAGGGACACATAAGTGGCGTTTCTCCTTGTGGTTATATAGCACTCGGTCCGGCACAATTGTCCGTTAATTCGGGAAGTTTGGATTTTGCGTTTTCTAACAAAAAACAGCAAGCTACGTTATCCGGTGGGGTGCAGGTTAAATTGCCGAATCCAGGCCAGGGGAGTCCAGTTACCGTACAGGGACAAAATGTATCTTTTGACTTATTGACCGGAAAAATCAACAGTGGATCTATCAATATTAACAAGTCATTTGCATTGCGGTTTCCGCTCAATGCCCAGAATCCATTATTCAACTTTACGGTTAATCAAGCCTTGTTAAACAAAAACGGATTGCAGATAGACGGTTCCGGTAGCCTCAAAGTACAGCAGATGGCCAATAATCCCACCGTGCAATTTAGTCAGTTCCGGATGGGTTTTCGTCCCTTTGAAGTCACCGGTGGATCGGCCAGTATAAGCGCGGGGCTGGGCCTGCAGGTTGGACTGGGCCAGAGTGGATTGGCGCTGCAATTCAAAGATCCGCAGCAACCGCTGGCGCTTTCCAACGGCATTGACATGGATATTTCCGGGGGCGTGTCGTTAAACAAGAATGGTTTGGGTCTTAATGGCAATGCTTCAGCCCAAATTGAATATCAGGATACAACGGTCGCTTCTCTGACGGTAAATGCGGTGAAGGATAATAAAGGTAAGGGATTCAAATTTAATCTCGATGGCAGCGGCGTTCATTCGGGTATAGCTAAATTTATTGATGGTAAGCAAAACACCATTGCTACTCTCTCTAAAGATGGATTCAATCCGTTATTTGCAGCTACAAACTTGTTGCCCAAGAAATTAGGTCTGCCCAGCGACAAAGTGGCCTATATAACACTTAAGGATCAAAGCGGAAATCCGAAGGTGAAGGTCACTAAGAATCAAAACCAGGGATATACGATCAGTACAAAGAAGAATAATCCGCTTCCTGTTGTAATTCCGGCACTGCCCGATCAATCCGGGAATCCCATGCAGGTTAATGTAACGTTCAGACTGACCACCGATGGCTCGTATCATGTTAACGGCGGAAGTCTGAGTCTGGAAAGTAATGTGTCACTCAAAAATCGACTGAATTTGCCACTGACGCTGACGCAACTCCAGCTTAAGGATCAAAATGGAAGCATGAAGTTACAAACCGGACTAAAAGTAGTATTGCCAGAACCACTCAATGGTAAAAATGCAACGGCTGATGCTACTATTGGCCCCAATGGGTTTTCCGGTACAGTGGAGGCCGGTAACTATGGTAACTATGTCAAAGCCTACAAGTCAAACAAAAAGCCATTGGCGACGGCTTCTCCGAAAGGAAATAAAAGTGATTCATTTGAGGCTTCACTGTATGGGGTGAAAGTGACGTTTGGAAATAATAATACGGGCATTCACTTGACCGGAGCGATTCGAAGCAGTTTGATTATGGATAATGGGGATGACCCGGTGTTCTATAGGGCGGGCTATTCTAACAGTGGATGGGATTTTGATCTGGATCCCGGTAACAGCCTCTCAAGTTTGAAGATGGGACGATCATCGTTAACACTTAACCAGCAGGATGGACTTAGTCTCCACAGCGATCAAAATTCCTTTTATCTGGTATTGAATGGTACTGTTTCGCTAAAGCAAGTATTGAATGAACCGCTGGATATCAGCGTGCAGAAGCTGGAAGTAGGCCTAGATAATTTAAATTCCCAACCCAAACTGCATTTCCAACTTGGACAAGCCAGCGGGCAACTAGCTTCGCAATCATTTAAATTATTCGATGGTGAGCTTAAGGGCACACTCAAAAATCCTACTATTGCATTGAAGGGACGTGCGCTGAGCCTCAGCTCATCTTCAGGTAATGTGACCTTCTTAAAGCAGCAGATCGATTATACCAAACTATCAATCAGTACCAATGGGGGATTCAACTTCGGTCAAATTAAAGGCGGTCCCTATAAACTGATTGGGAATCATTTGACGCTTAAAACATTGGCCCTCAAAAAACAGAATAATGGGCTCAAGCTTACCTCCACGCTCAAAGTAAAATTACCGGAGCCGGTAAATAAAACGGCTACGACAACGCTTAGTATCTCTCGTGGTCAAAATGGAAAAGTGCAGATAGACGCACCGCAGCCTTCATTCGACTTAAATAAACAATTTGCCCTTGGTAACTTCGGTTATTTTAAGCTGACGGAAGTAGCAGCTAAAATTAAACCCGATAGTTGGAAAGATTCCGGTATCTACGCCAATGGAGAACTTTATAAAAAAGGCAAAAAAGGTAAAGATAAGTCAATTGTAACGTTTGGTGATTCTGGGAATATAACGGCTAACCCGGGAATTGGGATATCTCCATCGAAACCGTATGTAAGCTTCAACGCCACAGGTAATGCACAGTTTACCTTTGATATGAGCATATTCAGTGTAACGGTTGGAGTTGACAAAGTAACCGCCAATCAACACGGTTTTGAAGCCACTTTCAACGGGAGTGCCGGTATCAATCTTAACGGAGCCAATGCAAGCGGAAGTTTGGGCTTTAAAGGATTTACGATCAATCAAAACGGTATCAAAGATGAAGGCCATCTCGACGGTTCGGGCGATATTGATCTGGCCGGTATTGCCACGGTAACCATTGGCAAATTTTGGCACAAGACCTATAAAAGAGGCAAACCTATTTCCCTCGCTAAAACCTCTTCTGACAAACCGCAAAAGCCGAACAGCAAAAAAGCGAAAGTCGCAACTACTCAGAAAAAAATAGCGGAAATTATGTGTTTTGGTCCGTGTCCGGCAAACAAAACGTTCCGAGAGGGTGAAACGGCTCCAAAAGGAGGATTTAAAAACAACAAATCCGGCAACTCTGCTATCAACATCAGCATATCAGGGTCCAAAACTAAAATCGGAACAATTGATGGCGGCGTGCACAGCATCTATTATTACAAGACCATCGGAAATGAGAGGGCGCTATTTGTGAAGGGGCTTCATATTAAGATGGGTAAATTTTTAACTGTTGGTGCCAGTTTTAATTATCATAGTGATGGTAAAGGTAATACCCAGTTGCGTGCGGCGGCTTCCGGTAAATTTAAGGCGGGGAATGCTTCGGCCGGAGCGGCACTTGCCGGTAAGTTTTATAAACGTAATGGTAAAAACCGATATGGATTATTCGTAGCCGTGCAGGCAAAAGTAGGGGTTCCTATAGTCCCCGGGGTGGTGACAATGACCGGTATAGGCGGTGGTTATTTCTACAAGCCGACACAGCAAGATTTTAAGGATGTAACTACGGCTCTGAAGAATTTTAACTATAATCCGAACGAGCTTCCCGGCGATTCTAAAAACAAAAAATCGGCAGGAAAATCCGGACTTCAGCGAATTGAAAATAATCCCAATCAATTTGCTGCGTTCTTATATGCAGGAGTTAATATCATCAGCACAGGAACGGGTAAAGCCAGTGTTATTCAGGGTAAGATGCTATTTACCGTCACCAGTAGCGGGCTCTTTATGGATGCACGCGGCGCTGTATTAGGCATGGACGGTGGCGGCAGTCCCGCACTTAAGTTGCAGGCAGGGTTGCAATTGGTCGTACAATGGGATCCACATACTTATGTCGGGGGAAATATTTGGGTGGATCTTAAATTGTCGAAGGTACTTAATGGTTATGGCAAAATTGAATTTTTTGTCACCAAGCATAATGGCACGCGCTGGGGAATTATTGGCAAAGCCGATTTTGATGTTATGAAAGTATTGCATGCAGATGCTGATTTTCTGCTCGGCAACCCCGAAGGCAAAGTTGGCTTCTTGATTCATGCAGGCATGGAGGCCGGCTTTGATATTCCTATCATAACGCTCAAAGCCAGTGTCGATACCTCAGTTTGGTGGTTTCAGGATAAAAGTGTGGCCTTGCGTTTTGGCGCGTATGTAAAATTTAAAGCGAAGGCCTGTGTGGGGGTTTGCATTACAGCAACAGCCAAGGGAGCTATGGCTCAGAAACGTTCCCGGTTTGTAATATATGCGGCTGTGCAGGGCTGTGTGAACGTGGTGGTGGCCAAAGGCTGTGTTGCCGCTTGGGCTAGTATTAAAACCAATCCTTCGGCAATACATGCCGGTCTGGGCAAGGGCGGTCATAGCAACCTTATTGCGCAGGCTAATAAACAGCGCAAAGATTTTAAGCAGAAACTGGAGGATTTGAAGAACCAGATTAAAGCCGCTAAAGGAGCACTAAACAAGCCCAAGCCGTTTTCCGGCTTTGGTGTTAGTGCGGAGCAGGTGCGGCAAGCCGGAGCTAATCTGTACAGCCAGCCTTATAATACTCGGTTGAATGTTCAGAACAGAGCTTTCTATCATCCCTCAAATCCTCAGGTATTGAACAACACATTGGGATATGATATCATACGAGCCCAGAAGGGATACCAGCAAGCGTTGACGGGGCAAACGTTCTCGGCTTTAATGGCCAAACAAGAATTGAGCACTGCGCAGAAAAAGGCTAAATCGCTATCGAGTGCAGTTAGTGGTAAGTTAGCAAAAGGACTGAAACATTCTATTAAAGCGAAAAAATCAGCGACGGAAGCTTTTAATAAAATGTTATCGTCAATGAGCTCTTCACCGGTGACAAGTCGCGATGATGCTTCGAGCTTTAATACTTCGTCGTCAGCATCCAAAACGCCTTCATTTCACGTCAATCAGATTAAAGCCAAAAACCAGTCTGATAAAACGGAAGCGCTGGATACACAAATTGATAAAATGGATCAACGATATCGTGAAATTATTGCTTCAGTTGATTCAAATCTGACCGACATGCAGGATCTCTTGAAAGTTTCATCCAGCGGTCACCTGAAGCACCCTAATCTTCAATCCGGCCAATCTATCCCCGCAATGTCCGGCAATCAAAATAATGCACAAGCTAACTCGTCAGGGAATGCTTTGTCGTACACGCCGGGCGTGCAGGCGTTGACCAAGCAATATGCCAAGGTGTTGTCGCTGATGCGTAAATATTATGCGCTGAAGGCGAACGAACGCTGGCTGGATGTTGACTGGGCACAGCATCTGCGTTCAAAGCTGCATCAAAATAAGTCGCAGATTTTGAATGGTATTCAAACATTAAATGACGATTTCAACAGTACGTTAAGTCAGGTTTCCGGTCTTCAGAACAAATCGGCTCTGAAAGGTGCCGGACATTATTTAACGTTAACGGCCCAGGTAGCCAATGAAAATTATTACATCCAGCAATTTAGCGATGGAAATAACGGTAAGGGTAATTTTAACAGATTGAATAATCTGTTTACCAAAAATAAGGCGGCTTCGGGGGCTCCGAGTACGATAAAACAGGCATATGATTCATTGAAAACGCCGTGGAAATTTACGAATCAATCGCTTAGAAATTCCGTAGCAAAAACGCATAAGCGGTTCTATTATACGATGCATGATTTGGGCCTTGAAACTTATGCCAATGAAAAAGGAAATACGGTTTCCAATGATATAGTACCCAAGGCAAACAACCAGGAGCAAAAACTGCTCGATACGTATAGAAATATCACGGGACTTGTAGACCGGTTCTATAAGAACAAGGCGGCCATGAGCTCCATTCTATACAATATGATTGACAATTATTTACAATGGAAGCAGTACAATGATGTCTCTCAAGGCAGTTCGGGCAGTACAAAAGGAGACTATCAGCAGCGTAAACAAGAGCTTTCGGATGCGCTTAAGCCGCCGCATATAACGTCTGTCAGCGCTGATCCCAATCGTCCGTCTAATGGCAATTATGAATCTTATTTCAATGAGACGGGGATATCCTGGAATGCTACGCATCCGGATCAGGTGATTGAAAATAGTGTTGATCTGAAAATTGGTAAGCAGAGTACAAATATTTCCGTTGGACGCGGCTCGCAATACGGTCAAAAATATAATGATTACGTTTCGGTGGGCGACAAAAATTCTATTACTATTTATCCATTCAAGGAAAGACAGTCGGGCAGTAATAGTTCTAACAATACGAAGACCGTTAATATTGGTGTCCGCTCGCGTGGTAAAGCGGGCAATACAGCCGTTCGTCGGGCCAAATTTGATGTGGATGTGGGTCCGGGCGGAACAACGGTGAGTTCGGGCAGTGATGTGTTAGAAAACGATTATTCGCCCCCTAAAAAGCCATATATCGCCTTGCGTGAATTCTACGGCGCGCCGAATCAGGCGACTGTGCCTGGTCAATCTTCTTCAAGCAGTAATAATGGCAATCAGTTTTCACAAGGTGCATCCAAACTAAATGCAAACGGGTCTAAGATGGTGAATTTCGTTGACGCTTATTGGACAAACCAGCCATCGTATATAAAATTCGAGGCTCAGGGCGTTGATCCTCAAAGTGATATTTCCACCTTCGAATATGCCGTTGGTACCACAAAGGGAGCGACCAATATTATTGACTGGTCAGAGTTACATGGGACAAAACGGAAAAGCGGAACGACCACCTTTATGAGAGGGCAAACCAAACTAATTGATATGAAGCCCGGACAACCTTACTATCTGAGCGTGCGGCTTACGAACGGAGCTGGAAGGACCAGTGCCATCCAGACGAAGAATGAACCGATAATCTATGATGGTAAGCCTCCTACTCAGCCAGAAAATATGTTAGCTGATAATCAACAAACCCATCAATTGCATGCCGGACAGCAGAATGTTTCAGCGGGTATGCTTAATTTCTCATCCAATTACAGTTACAACGGGCCAATTGATCCTGTGCTGCAAACAGTGCCGCCACTTAATGCTGATCTAAACAGCTACAGCAACAGACTAGATAATGGGGCTACGCCGGAGATCTCTTGGCAATGGAAAACGGCTAAGGATACGCTTTCGGGGGTTAAACAATATCAATATATCGTATCGGATGTTAAGACTATCGATAAGAATGATTTTAACAATCCCGGAGTGAAGTTTACAACAGATACACACATCAGTCCCGATGTTAACAGCTTTGATGATTCTACCTACGTGTATGTACGAGCGGTGGACTATGCGAGCAATACCAGTGGGATTAAAAGATTTGGGCCATTTTTAGCTCAGGATCCAACGCCGCCGAAAGTTGGAAAAATGCAGGCAAAATTAGATCCTCAGGATTTAAAATTATATTACACCAAAATGCCGATTGATCCCGAAACGGGGTTGAAAGGGGTTCAGTACGCTGTTGGAACCGCGCCTGGTAAGACCGATGTAAAAAGCTGGCCACAGGAAGATAAGGTAGATTTCAAAATAAGTTTCGCACAGTTATTATCTATCCTTGCGGGACAAAAACGCTATGTGACGATACCAACTCAGAATTTGCCGGTTGGTAAAGACCTGTACATTAGCTATCGGGTAGTTAACAGACAAGACATGAAATCGTCTCGCCGTGTTACGGGGCCGGTGAATCTGGATCGCTCCCGCCCAGAAATGCCGAATGCCGATTTAACATACACCATGAAAACCGGTAAGTTGAATATCAATGTAAATGGAATTAAAGATCGGGAGTCGGGTATCCAGTCGGTAGGCTACATCATTTATAGAAATAGCAACGGTTATGGCTCACTGGGCGGACAGAAAGTTAAAAGTTTTACCGAAATGATGAATTCATCTGGTGTCAGAAAAGGGAAATTCGGCTTGTCATCAGAAATCACTCTTAATAACGCTTCCTTTAATAATTACACTGATTACAGTGTGAAAATTATTGTCACCAATGGAGCCGGATTACAACGATCATTTGAACTTGATCTTACTTCGGATGATCTAACAGGCGGATATTCGCTTGGAATGGGCGGTGGCCCGACCTTTGGTTCTTGAACGAAAATGAAAAATAGAGCTAGTAGCGATGTTAACAATTAAGTGTTTACGAATTTGTTTTTGGGCGATCATTATTAGTGGTTTGCCGCTTCTGAATAGCTATGGACAGACGACCCCGAAAAAGGATATCCATGCCGTAGCACGCAAAGATGGCCGGGCCTTTATATATCATGCAGAAGCCATTCCGCTTTCACATGGGTTTAATGTATATCGCAGTACGGATGGAGATAAATGGACCAAAATAACCGATACTGCTGTTTATCCGGCTACTAATGGTAATGATTTTAAAATGATGTTGGGAGATACGTATCCCAAAGCAAAAGAAATGGCACAGGAACAAACCCCCCAAGCCGTTTTCCTGCGTTTGCGAAGCGGGACCAACAGGAGTGTTCTTACCAGTTTTGCCCTTCCTGAAGTAGCTAAAGCCGTTGGCCGATTGTATGTAGATAAAAATGCGCCTATTGGCAAGAGTGTATATTATCGTTTCCAAATTGTTGATAACCTCGGAAAGCCGACGGGCAAAAATATTCAGGGTAAAGTAAATTTAAAGCCGATGATGCCACCGGCTCCTGATCAACTTGAAGTTGAAAATAAGTCTCGAAAAGTTACTTTGAAATGGCATTATGTACCCTATGGCACCCCCAAGGCCCAGAATGTTATTCGTTTTCAAATTTATTATCGTAAAGAAGGGAATTCCAATTTCAAATTGGCTAACCCGGAATTTATTGCACGAACAATTCAAAAGACCCAGTTTCATTACATCTTTAAAGTGCCAAAGGCTGGCCAGAGTTATGAATTTGTGGTACGTGCGGTCGACTTTACAGAACAGACATCAGAGCCAAGTAAAATTAAGAAGACAACTATCACTGAAAATGTCCCCCCATCTATTATCAAAAATGTAAAGGCCCGTGCTACATCTGGATATTCCAGTCAGTTAACCTGGCCGGTAAGCACAGAGCTGGATTTACAAGGTTATAACATCTATCGCGCGAGTGGTGACAGCAGGGAGTATAAACGCATCAACGAACGTTTAATACCCCCACTTGAACCCGCGTATCGTGATTCGGCGCTTACTCCGGGCACACTGTACCGGTACAAAATTGCCGCTGTTGATACAGCCGGAAATATTGGCACTAAGAGCAATGCCGCAAATGTTTTTATCGGCGATTACCGAAAACCCGATTCGGTTTCTACATTTACAGCGGTATATCACAATAAAGCCGTCCAGCTACATTGGGATAAACCCAAAGTACCTGGCAAATTGAATACTTTCCTGTTACTTAGACGGCAGTCGAAGCCAAAGACAACTAAAGCATTTACCGCAGTAAAAAGTAAGCAGCTTACTGATACTACCTTTGTAGATCCCGGTGTGGGTGGCAGCCACTTTGTTGATGCCGCTACTTATCAGTATGGGATTGCTGTGATCAGTCAAAACGGGCAATTCAGCGATACGGTTTACACATCGGTGCGCATACCGGACCGTACGCCGCCACAGTCTCCCGGTTTTGTAAAAGCCACTATGCAAGAAGGCCACCGGGTGAGCCTGCGCTGGAATGCTTCAGCATCAACCGATGTAACGCAATATCGAGTTTATCGTAAAGAACCTGAAAAATCCGATAGCCTGTTGGCCGCAGTGAATTATGGACAACGTTACTTTCGGGATAAACGAGTACCTCTTGCCCATAAGTTTATCTATTCGGTTCGATCGGTAGATTCCGTTGGCAATGTAAGCAAGAATCCCCCGAGAGACACTCTCGTTACTCGGCGTCTTCATCCACCGGCACCGGTACGCAATGTGCAGGCAGTACAGATGGGGCAGGGCGTAACAGTTGCCTGGAATGCTTCTGGTGATGATCAGGTATCGAAGTATCAAATTTACCGCTCAAAGATAGCAACGGGCATATATAAACAAATCGGTAAAGTCCCGGCAGATACAACGCGTTGGCAAGATTCCAAAGGGAAGGCCGGACTCTGGTATAAAGTGTTTCCGGTGGATGCAGCTGGACAAAAATCACGTACGGCGGAGCCGGCTCAAGCGATAAGTAAAAGTAATTAGTAGAGAAGCATAAGGATGCTTTTGAATCTTTTTGATGACATATCAATCGAGACACAGTCGGCAGGCTACATATGGATACTCTGGCTGGCATCGTTATTACTATTTGCAAACCCGGCGGCTGCACAAGTAGCGTCTTACGATTTGTCCTCGGGGATTGATTTTTACCGGCAGGGGCAATATCAAAAAGCTATAAAAACGCTTAGAAGTGCGTTAAATCAAGATTCTACAAATTCACAAGCATATCTTTTCCTGGCCTACTCTTATCTAAAGACCAAAGATTATAAGAAGTTGGTTAAGATTGCGAGCCGTGGTTTAAAACATAATCCTGATCATATCCGGCTTATGATGTTAAAAGCAGAGGGTTATTATCATATTGATTATGAAAAGTCATTTGATATTTACCGTCAGGTAAAAAAGAAAATTGGTGAAGCCCCGGCCCATCAGATTGATGGTATCCGACTGGAACAGGTTGATGCCGCTCTGGGCAGGCTTTATCAGCGAAAGGCAAACGATTTTTATGAAAAAGGACGCCTGGAGAAATCCATTTCCAACTATCGTAAGGCGCGAAGTTTCTCACCGGATAGCCTGAGTATCCAAAATAATCTTGCTTACACCCTGATTAAAGCTAAAAAGTGGAAACAAGCGATCGATGTACTTGAAAGTGCAAGCCGTCGATTTCCACTTAATAAAAGCCTGTTATTGATGAAAGGACAGGCATATCGTAAGACAAAACAATACGATAAAATGACCGAGGCTTATCATCAATTGTATAAAATGGATCCTACGAATGTGGATTATGGCCTTACTTATGGTCAGGCCTTATTGATAAGTAATCAGGCACAGAAAGCAAATACTTTTTTACATCATCTTATTAAAGAGCACCCTGATAACAAGCGAATTTATCAGGCATTGAAGCGTATGGATACCCAACGATATAACTTTAAGGCCAAGCGAAATATTCTCAAAATACAGCGCCAAAATTTCCCTGATGATAAAAAAATAGCCCTGGAGTTGGCACAAACCAACATTTTACTTAAAAAATATGAGAAGGCACGACAAATTTACGACTCGCTGGCTACCGCAACAAAGCTTCCTGTTTATCGGTTACAGTCGGCGCGAACATGGCTGTATTCTAAAGATAAAAACCTGGAGAAGGCGGCATCGGTTTACCAGTCTCTGGTTGAAAAATATCCGGATGATATACAAATACTTATTGAGTCAGCCCTGGTGCTGCGAAAAGCGGGAAATATTAAACGGGCACAGCAATTATATCAGCGATCTTTTGAGCAAGGCAAAGATCCACGAGCAGCGTTTGCCTTAATGGAAATATTTAACCAACAACATGATACGACTCAGGTCCTTCACTATGCTTCCAAACTCAAAGATACGGAATATGCGGGCATTGGGTTATTGTACCAATTAAAATATGGTTCGGTTAAGTTCGATTCAGATGAGGCGGTGGAAAAGACAGAGCAAGCTGTTGAACTGATGCTTCGACGGTTTAAGTCGGTAAAACAGCAGGTCGTGCATCATGCAAAAAGGATTAAAAAAGGAGATTATTTTTCAAAACCGTCTGTATTACAGAGTCAGCAAGAATTATCTCATATCGGGCAGTATATTGATCAGTGGTATACTTATTTGGCGACTAATTTTTCTTACCAGAAAGCGAATAGTGTTTTAGATGATGCTCTTTCGGTCTTTCCTTCAAGTTCAAAACTGTATTTTTTTGAGGGGAAACTTGCTATTCAGCATGAAGATATAACCAAAGGCATCCACTCACTAAAACGCGCAGTTGGCCTGGGAGCTAAAAATGCAAATGTTCAGATCTTACTAGGTGACGCTTATGACCAACAAGGCAAAGCTCGGTCTGCCGTGCTTTCCTATGAGCAGGCGCTGACCTTTGATCAGAAGAATGAAGAAGCATATCGTAAGCTTGTTGCCGTAAGTCAAAAATATGGGAAACTGAATACCCTCTGTGAGCGCTGGCTAAAAAGGTATCGAAATAACAAAGAGAATGGAGTGCTACGGGAATACTTGATTGAAGCCCTACAGAAAGCTGATCGATTTCAAGAAGCCAATAAAATTATCAAAAATACATGATCACTTTATGGATGTTTGTGTTTATATCGAATTAGAGAAGAGAAAGCTTTTGATCTGTATTTCTAAAAACCGAGTATTATGAAAAAGTTGTTGGTTCCTATTCTTTCGATTTTTGTGTTAATACTGTTGCTTCAATATGGCTGCAGTGAC
>Ga0102959_1000037_pt1 | contig 41616 bp, 39 predicted proteins | sample SalPonF2_B_D2_MG_FD_84520 | JGI IMG/M metagenome (GOLD analysis project Ga0102959, IMG submission 84520) | Salt pond soil microbial communities from South San Francisco under conditions of wetland restoration - Salt Pond MetaG SF2_B_D2_MG ...
CCGGATCACTAGTGGACGCGGCAGAGGCAACAACACTTCCTGACGAATCGAGTACATAAAGATCAAAATCCGCCTCACTGGTTGACCATTTGATTTTGATTTCCATAATGTGATCAGAGCCATATCCAGCAGGAGTTTCTACTGTAAGGCTATAGTTACTGCAGGGAGTAGCAGTACCACATTGCAAGTCTCCGGTTGTTCCGGTAATGTTGGCTACCAGGAAAGGTCCATCAGTATAGGTAATTTTGGGATTTTCAGGTGTAACTGTTCCACTTCCACTCGAAGTGCTAGTAGCAGATTGTTTAGTCAGATTTTTAGTTGTTTCTTTTAAGTTGTTTTCCTGAACGATACTGCTAGTGTCGCATTGAACTAGTAGTATCGTTAAAATGGTTAGAACTGCACTATATGTGATAATACGTTGCATAGTTATACTTGGTTATTTGAAGGGTATAGTTTTGACGGTTAAGCTTATATATTGCCCTAAAGAATGGCTTTAGAATAAGTTTATTAACCGCCATTATTTGGATGATACTTTAATTATCATATTATTTATCGATAAGTGAATCGTTCGCCACAGAACAGGATAGCTATTTTAGCATGTTGTTTTTTAGTTGTAAATCATGCTAAATAGATGTTGAGAAATATCCCTAATTATACGAGCCTTACTTAAAGAGTTAGGGACTATTTATAAAGAGTAATTATTCTAAATCTGTTGTAATAAAATATGTAAACAGCTTATAATAAATTTATTACTCCATTTGAATGAATTCATGAATTGGAAAGCCCAAGCATATGAATACTGATTGGAATTACTTGTAAGGATTTATTTACTAATATAACCAACAGATTTTATTCAAAATCATTCTTGCCAAGCAGGACAAAAGATCAGTATATTAGGCGCTCTTGGGTGATTAGCTCAGTTGGTTTAGAGCACTAGCTCGACAAGCTAGGGGTCACTGGTTCGAATCCAGTATCACCCACTCCAATTCTTTTAACTCCTCTTTTGTCAATAACTTAGCTTTATTGGTACAAATTAGAGTATAAAAAATCCTCCGTCTCGTACTAATTACAAATCTTTAAACGGAGGCAGAATTATGAACAAACAATAAATCCACCTAAGCTAAACCCGGATATTAAATCAAAAGCGAAAGAGTTATTCGATCTTATTGGGATTGTAATTTAGGGATACTTGTATGACTAGAGGAAATATTGCTGAAGATATGAAAGTAATCATTGCAAGCTAAGATTTTCCAGAAATTGATGCATGCCTATATAATAGCTGCTCGAAATCCCAATAATCAGTAAGAACCCTGGCTCTCATTTTTTTAAGGTGGGGGAAACTAACAGTTATAGGGAGTATGTTTTTATCCAACCAATAAATTAGCAAAGAAAGTTATTTTTCACTTTAGCTGTTTGGCAAGTTAAATAGTTTTGGTTAATTATTTTTCAACTGTTTCATGCAATTTATTTCATCATATACAGTTTCATCATAGGAAATGAAAATCAAGCCCAAATGACATATTCTCCCGATAATAATAAACCCACGCGCCGAATTGCGGCAATTGATTTAGGTACTAATTCTTTTCATGCCATCATCATGGATATTTATCCTGATGGTAGCTTCAGGCGGATAGACAAGCTAAAAGAAATGGTTTTGCTCGCTGAAGGGGGTATGCATCACATGCTGTCTGATGAGGCTATGCGACGAGGCATTAACGCTTTGGGGAAAATTAAATTTTTATGTGATAACCTGAAAGTAGAAAAGATCCTTGCTTATGCAACAAGCGCAATCCGAGAGGCCAGGAATGGTGGTGAATTTATTCAGCGGGTTATTGATGAAGTAGGTATTAAACCCCTTGCCATCACCGGGGCAAAGGAGGCTAATCTCATTGGTCAGGCAATACAGCATGCTATTGCATTGGATGATCAGCCGGTGCTTATGCTGGACATCGGAGGTGGTAGCGTAGAATTTATTATCGGCAATAAGGATGAATTATTCTTTAATGCCAGCCGAAAAATCGGCGCCGCCCGGATGGCAGAACAACTAATAACCCACGATCCGGCGACAAAAAAAGAGATCAAAAAACTTCGCGAAAAATTTGCCGCGGAGCTCGAGGACGTTGCAGAGATCTTAAAGGAAAAACCGGTTTTAACGATTGTAGGTTCATCGGGGACGATGGAAAATATTGGACAAATGATTGCTGATCGAAAATCACTCAGTACTTCGCTGTCACTCAACGAGTTGACTTTTAGTGCTGATGATTTTGAAGAATTTTATCAAGATTTTATAACGTTAGACCACGCCCAGCGATCAAAACTGAATGGCCTCGATAAAAAGCGGGTGGATATCATTGTACCGGGTGTGGTTCTTTTGCGGTATTTGCTGCAATCTTTTGGAATTAAGACTATCCGAATTTCCGAAGACGCCCTAAGGGAGGGGATGATTTTAAACTATATCCATGAAGAAAAGCAAAATATGGAGCTTGATCTTAAATCATACTATCCCGATCCCCGGCGGCGAAGTGTATTCGAGCTATTACGGAAATGCGACTGGCATGAGGCTCATTCCCGGCATGTGACTTCTTTAGCATTAAAATTATTTGATAAACTTCAGGATGAACTATCCCTTGAAGATAATGACCGGGAACTGTTGGAGTATGCCTCTCTGATGCATGACATTGGTTATTATATTTCTCACCGCAAGCATCACAAACATGCGCTGTATCTCATCCGGTATGCAGACTTACGCGGATTCCGGGAAGAAGAAATTGAGATCATGGCAAATGTTGCTCGTTATCACCGCCGTTCTACCCCCAAAAAAAGGCATAAGCGGTACCGTAAACTTGACAAACTGCTCAAGCAAAAAGTTAAAAAGCTTTCAGGCATATTACGGATAGCCGATGGAATGGACCGAAGTCACTACCAAAATGTTCAGGATCTGGATATTGATATTGGAGAAAAAGAAATAGCTATTACTATCACTACTAAAGCAGACCCCGAACTTGAGATTTGGGGCGCAATGCGTAAAAGTCAGCTTTTCGAAGAGATAACGGGCCGGGAACTGACGATTACCTCCCACAAGACAGAAGCCACAGATACCATTAAAAGTTAAGATAATATTAAATATTGGCATATTGGTTATGGAAGTCACTCTTTTAACAGTATTATTCATATACTCTGACTAAAAAATGTGTCATGTCTGACTATACCTCCAAAGAAGTAGCTGTTTACCTGTATAATGAAATAATGCGCTCTTGTCAGCTAAAGCTTTCGAGCGCCATAGAAAAAATTGAATCTGAGTTCGACAGCTCATTTGTGAGCCGTTCTGAAAAAGGAAATAAAGTAATATCAGAAGAGGTGCTGAAACATTTTCGCTTGCTCAATTCCAATGGAATAAAATGGAATCCAGGCAAACAGGCTTGGGTTCACACTGAATCAAAAACTAAGGAAACTGCATCTCAAAAAACCTATAAAAATCTTGAAATTCCTACTTCCGTAAAGTCACAAGATATTAGAAAAGGTCTTTCCCTGGATGATCCGTCTCTGTATCTGAACCGTGAACTGGGTTGGCTTGATTTCAATTGGCGGGTGCTATATCAAGCTATGGACCCGAGACACCCGTTATTGGAACGTATTCGATTTCTTGCTATTACAGCTACTAATCTTGATGAATTTATTCAAAAACGGGTTGGGGGATTAAAGCGACAGAAAGCCGCCGGCGTTCTCGATTTAAGCCCGGACGGGCGAAGTCCTGAAACCCAAATAAAATTGGTGCAACAGGAAGCCGGTAAGATGCAGCAGCGGGTGTCGGAAGTCTGGAATAACGAACTACGCCCTTTGCTGGAAAAAGACGCCTCTGTTAAGATAAGCTCTTATAATGATTTAACGGAACGTCAACAGAAGCAACTGGATGATTATTTTATTGAACATATTTATCCTATGCTTACTCCACTCGCTGTCGATCCCGGCCATCCCTTCCCTTTCATTTCAAATCTTAGTCTTTCGCTGGCTGTAAAGCTAAAACGTCCCGAGCGGAATGCGTTTAGATTTGCCCGGGTTAAAGTCCCATCAAATCAGCCCCGATGGCTGAAACTTGAAAGCGACTCCTATGCTTATCTATTTGTGCCCGTTGAAGAAGTAATTCGTCAGAATATTGAGCAGCTGTTTCCGGGCATGGAAGTAGGCAGTATTTGCACCTTTCGTATCACTCGTAACGCAAACGTACGTCGAAATGAAGAGGAAGCTGAAGACTTGCTTTCGATGATATCGGAGGAATTGCGTGAACGCCGCTTTGCTGAAGTAGTTCGTCTTGAAGTGGAAAATGATGTGGATTCCAGAGTATTGGAATTGTTGAAAAATGAACTGCAGCTCAGTGAAAGCAACAACGATATTATATTTCAGGATAGCCTGCTTGACCTTAGTTCTTGCTTTGAGTTAGCTGAGCTGAATATTCCAAGCCTCAAATACAAACCATGGAATCCCGTTATTCCCAGTCCTCTCTATTTTGAGGGGGATACTGAAGAAGAGCAAACCATTTTTGATATCATTGACAAAGGGGATTTGCTAGTCCATCATCCTTATGAGTCGTTTTCGGCCAGCGTGCGTAATCTTATCGAGGAAGCTGCTGATGATCCGAATGTTTTGGCCATAAAGCAAACGCTCTACCGTACTTCGGATGAATCCCCAATCGTCAAAGCGCTAATCAGGGCAGCTGAAAAAGGAAAACAAGTTGCAGTTTTAGTAGAAGTAAAAGCTCGTTTTGATGAAGCCAGTAATATAGAATGGGGTAAAATGCTCGAGGACGCCGGCGTACATGTAGCTTACGGCCTGGTGGGTCTAAAAACGCACGCCAAAGTAGCGCTAATAGTACGTAAGGAAAAAGATGAGCCCGTTACTTATTGTCATATCGGAACGGGTAATTATCATAGCCAAACTGCAGAAATATACACCGACCTCGGGCTGTTGACTAATGATCCTGATCTTGGGTACGACGTCTCTAACCTTTTTCATTACTTAACCGGATATGCACCGGAACAGGAATACACTAAACTGCTGGTGGCCCCTCGCTATCTGCGAAATTCCTTTAATGAATTGATTGAAGGAGAAATAGAAGCTGCCAAAAACGGAGATGATGCACGAATTATTGCCAAAATGAATGCCCTTGATGATGTCGATATCATCCGGCGATTGTATAGCGCTTCGCAGGCAGGGGTAAAAATAGATCTTATTGTTCGGGGACACTGTCGTATGCGTCCTCAGCTTAAAGGGTATAGCGAAAACATTCGAGTGATAAGTATCATCGGCCGGTTTCTGGAACACGATCGTATTTTCTATTTTGAAAATTCCGGTAAGCCAAAAATCTTTATCGGAAGTGCCGATTGGCGGCACCGTAACATGGATGAGCGCGTTGAAGCAGTAGTGCCCATTACCTTGCCCTCTTTGAAAAGGCGCCTCATCACTATTCTTGACAGTGCTCTGAACGATAACCGGTTAGCTTGGGATATGCATTCTGATGGGAGTTACACTCAACGCCGGCCCGTTGAAGGAGAAAAAGAGAGGAATTTCCACCGACAAATGATGGATAATGCCAAAAAGCGGGCTTATAAATAATTTAGTTTTAGAAATGTTGCTATCGCTAAATTTTTTTTCCGGCAGCCCACATTTTAACTGCATCCAAATAATTCACTATTTTTAAAGGTTCGCGTTCGAGCATTAATGTTTCGATAGCTTCAATAAGATCATTCTTTTTCGAAACGTCATTCTTAGGCTTGGCGTCAAAATCAGTCCAGTTTTCAATACCAATCGATATTAGGGATTGAGGTTTAGCCACACACACCCATTCGATTTTCACCTTGCCACCTGAAACCTTTAATAATCGTGATTCGCGATTTTTTTTGACTTGAACCGGTTTACAACCCGTACTCGTCAGATAGTCTAAGGTGGTATCACGATCCAAGGGTTCAGCAGGATATTCCGGTAAATCCAAATCAACTTTTTTTAATGTATTACGGAATGTTTTCCACGCTGAATAGCTCAGGGGGAAATCAAAAAGTTCATCGGTATCCTCCAGCCATTTTTCAAAGTCACTATCCTTCTTTTTAAGCCGTTTAAATTTCAGACCTCCCTCCGCACCAGTCCGAAATTTAGTATTGATGTAAAGATCCGGAATTAAAAGGTACAAGTCTTCTACAACTTCAGCTTCAGCTACGAGAGGCAAATCACAAAACTGCTGTATAAATCTGCTTGATACTCCTCCAAATCCTCTCCATTCCCAATGTAACTCAGTTGTCATTTCCAGCCTCCTTTACATTTATAATTTAACAATCGATACAAATTTCTGAACATTTAGCACTCATTTTCATTTAATTTTAAATTTCAGCTACGAATTTTAAAATTACAATTAGTAGTAAACCAGATATGAAATGTAAAACACCTTTAAAGTGTTTAATAGCTAAGTTTATGGAAATTTGATAATCTACTGGATGAAAAAATTAGTATCAATATTAATAATGAGTAACTTACTCAAGTAATTATGAGTATTCAATTAGCATATAATGAGGACTTTTCAGAAGGCCTGAAGCGCCTGATGATTGAAGAATGTCGAACGGCAATTAAGTATTCAAGCAAAGTCAGTAGCGACGAAGAAAAACATAAGGCGGTACATGAGGCCCGCAAGGCATTTAAAAAAGTGCGTGCATGCCTGCGGCTGGTCCGTGATCATATTGATTACTACAAAGAGGAAAATGCTTGGTTTCGTGACCGAGGCAGCGAAATTTCTGATGTCCGTGATACTACAGCTAATATTGAAACATTAAATGTACTTAAAGAACAGTACGATTCCGAGCTGTATGAAAATGCCTTCAATGATCTTTACAAAAAACTAGAACAGCAACGCCAAAGATCTGCCGAAAACGCTTTTCACAAAGATAACCAAGTTGAAAAACTTCGGGAGGCCGTTGAAAGAAAAATCAAATCGATTCCAGGGTGGCCACTGGATATTCAATCATTCAACGATATACGTCCGAGTATCAAACGAACCTATAAACGTGGTTATAAGGGACTGCGTAAATCACTTAAGACAAGAGAAATCAAGGATTTCCACGAATGGCGAAAGAGAGTAAAGTATCTGCGCTATCAGATTGATATTTTAAACAGGTTATGGCCACCGGTATTTGAGGTATATGAAGATGAACTGCACGATATCACTGATTTTACAGGTACCTTAAATGACCTTAATAACTTGCAACTTACGATTCAGGAGTTGGATGAACCATTTAAAGACAGGGATGAAAAGATGCTTTTTAATGCCATAAAACAGAAGCACGAAGAAGTTATTAAAAAGCATTCCCTGCTAAAAGGAAAAAAGTTTTATTTCGATTCTCCCTCTGACTTTTGCGACCGAATGGAAATCTATTGGGAAACTCATCGGGAAATAATGCAGCGTAAAAATCTACCGAAACCCGCTCAGTTGGAAAGTACCTAAAGCTTTTTTCTATAGAAAACCTAATTATAAGGGAGAATTATTTTTAGTGATATCTCTGCTCCCTAAAGATATGTCAATCGGATCAGGACATCCTCCATAGAACGGGAAGCAACACACTCACCAAATTTTGTTTAAATCCTGATATTTTATAGCTAATGAATAGCCACTTACCTACATATTTTAATAAGAAGTGGTAAAATATTATATTGATTTCCCTTTAAAGAAAACCCATTATTAAGGGGAGGGGATTGTTAAACCACTCTATTCGTTGACGATTTAATGGTTTGCGGGATTATTGGATATAATTAAAAAGACATAGACATAGAATCTATGTTTTCAAGGCAAAAATGGGGTAGATGGAAAAACAGGCCAATAATTATTGTCTCTACTACTTTGGGAAAATGTGAGCTCAGATAAGCATAAAACTGAATTGAGATACTATCTAGGAGGTTAAAATGTTAAAAAAGATGATTCATAAAATTAGGACAACCCAAACTTTAGAAGAATTGCTGGGCATTTTTGTAGAGGCAATAGAGCTGAGAATGCATGGTATCCTAAGTCAGAAAGATCTTTTAAAGATTAGTGAAGAGAAAGACTTAAGGTTAGAAAATTTCCATAAGTTAAATGGACAAGACAGATAAGTTCTATTTGATCAGAAAGTGATGTTGATTAACGATTTGAAAAATCGGCAACAACTGAATTTAAGTTGCAGTACAGAATAAATAAACAACCCGGACAGAGTTTAGTTTACATTACCGAGTTTGGTTCACATTACCCACACTGTTGCTAAAATTAGCTGATATTTCTTGAATCCATTACTTTACGTATCTCTATAATCAATTCTTTTTTATTCATGTTAGAACGACCTTTGATATCCAATTGCCTGGCTTTTTCATAAAGCTCATCAAAATGCCAGGATTCAAAATCTTCAGGGGCATTTTTAGGCTTCGTTTTGGAAGGGGCCTGAGCCTGATTTCCTTTCCTCATTTTAGCTTTTCTAACTTCATTTCTCGCCTCTTCATAAAGCTGGTTCCATTGGTTTTCAACCTGTTTATAGTAATCTTTGGTCTTAGTCGTCAGATAAATTCCACCCTTTATTGTCGTTTTTGTCAGAGCTCGCACACCTGGCAAAGTTAACGGCATAGTAAGAAATGAACCAACAGTCCCAACAAATGTTTTTACACTTTCACCCATATCTTTCGATGTTTTTTTGTCTTTATTCATGGCCTGCTATTTTAGTTGTGGATAACTGAATTAATATTTTAATAACATTTCAGAAATAAATTCTTAATCATTGTAAATTATTTTATTATCAGAAATAATATGTATGCAACATCACATATGAATACAATATCATTAAAACACTCTATTGACGGAAGATTACGTTTAAAACTGTCAGCTGTTAAAAATACTGAATCGACAGCCTCTGCTGTTGAACAAATTCTTCTATCTCACAAAGCTGTAGTTGAATGTAATGCTAACCATATTACAGGTAGCGTTATTATCAAATACAACCCAAATAAAGCTAGTGATGAAACTTTTCTTGAATTGTTAAAGAAAGAAGAATTTTATGAAGGCGAACCTCAGTGGGAAGATAGCCCACAAAAATCGACTTCTTCTTATACAACCGGAGCTGCCGAAATTATTCTGACTAAAGCGATTGAAATAGCAGCTGAAAGAGCCATATTAGCTCTGTTATAAATTTTTAATCTGGCTGTTTTTCAACAACGGACGTAATGCATTAAATCCGGCTGCCACAGCTGAGCCATTACTAATTATAGTGGCTCCAATCGGACCTATCAATCCAAATAAAGTCATTCCGATTGCAATTGTGTTTGGCACCGATATAATTTTCCAATTTTGTTTAATAAGACTGATACAATCCCTGGAAATTTCTATCGCTATCGGGATGTTTTTGAGTTCGTTGTTATGCAATACTACATGAGCTGTTTCTTGGGCAATATCAGTTCCGCCATTAACAGCGATACCCGCATCTGCTTGAGCCAAAGCTGGTGAATCATTAATACCATCTCCAACAACGGCTACCGTAAACCCTTCTTTTTGAAGCTGTTTTACATATTTCAATTTTTCTTCTGGAAACACCTCTGAGATATATCTATCAATTTTCAAAGAATCAGCAACCTGTTTGGCCACTTTATCACGATCGCCGGTTAGCATAACGATTTCTTTAATCCCTAATTCTTTAAGCTGAGATATCATTTCACGAGCATCAGTTCTGATCGGATCTGACAATCCGATGAGTCCTATAACTTTGTGATCTTCGGCAATAATAACAGGTGAAACCGCCTTACTTTCAATATTTTTGATATCTTTTAATACATCGTTGCTTAAGGTTATCTCTTTTTCCCTGAAGTATCGCTTACTACCAACATGCACAGTTGATCCATTTATTCCTGCTTCTATACCATATCCTATCCTATAATTACTTGTTGAACGTAAGGGGATAGACAATTCCATAGATTTTGCTATTTCAGAAATTGCTTCGGCAACAGGATGACTTAGGCGTTGTTCGGCAGCTGCTACAATCGTCATCAGATCACGTTCATCCTTTATCTTTCCATTTTTATAGGGTATAATCTGCGTCACCTTTGGTGTCCCCATAGTCAGTGTACCCGTTTTATCAAGAATCATCGCATCAACCTCGGCTAGCTTTTCAAGGTAACGGCCGCCTTTGATAAGTATGCCGTTTTTTGCCGCTCGGGTCATTGATGAGAGGACCGAAGTAGGTGCTACAACTCTAATTCCCGTTCCATAATCAATGATTAATAATGAAGCAGCCCGTTGTGTTTGACCCGTTGCTAAGATAGAAATTCCAGCTGCAGCAAAACTATAAGGTACCAGCTTATCGGCCCATTCTTCAGCATAATTTTGAACCCGTGTATCACGGGTTGGTGCATTTTGGATCATTTGTATGATTTTAGCCGCTTCCGTCTGATTGCCCACGTTTAGAACTTCAATATATATTTTCCCTTCTCTGACAACAGTACTAGCATAAACCTTATCAGTAATTGTTTTCTCCACCGGTTCAGATTCTCCGGTTAAAGTATGTTGGTCTAACATGGCAGTGCCTGATTTTACGAGGCCATCCGCAGGAATCATCTCTCCGGCATATACCACAATGCGGTCGCCAACTTTAATTTCTTCCAAAGGGATTCGTTTTTTAGTATTGCCAATTACCAGCCAGGCATAGCGGTTTCTAAATTCAAAAAGACTACCGATGGCTTTTTTTGAATATTCCATAGTATAGGAACGGATATAATCACCTAAATTGACCAGCCAAACCATAAAAGCAGCGGTAGGTAATTGTCCCTGAAGAGTTAAAATAAAAGTTGCAGCAGCATCAAGCACATCCACATTAAGTTTTTTATGCCTGGTTACCGAATGGAAAGCCCGCATAAATATCCGTTGACTACTGCCTAATAAGAAAAGTCCTACAAATGGAAGTGACGAGGGGCCAAAAAGCCAACCTGTAAATACTGCTATCGAAGATAGAATTAAATCAAGTCTTGATTCTTCAGCTTCTTCTGATTCGGATTCAATTAGGGACCCATTTACGGATAGAGCTCTTAATTTATCTCGACTAATGCTTCTTATTAGTTTATCAAGAGATTCTGCATCCCATTTTTGACTGGAAAAATGTATAACTACCGAATAACAATACAAATTTATCCGAATACTTTCGATACCCTCCTGTATCGATAAATAATATTCAAATTTTTCTACAAAAGCTTGTTCATTTTGAAGCTCAGGTATGTTAAATCTAACCCTCCCGGATATCGCATGCAATAAATGGCATCTGTTGAACATATAAGCATAACCTCTGTCATATCTCGCTGGATTTATCCGGAAGTGGCTTTTAACTTCCCTTCCTCAACGTTCCCATTTTGTTTTGAAGGATTGAAAATCAAAAAAGTACTAAAAGAATACCAAAAAAAGGTATGCCACGCCGGTAATGCAATAGTCTCTGCAACAAGCAAGCTTCTCAGACCAAGTCCTAATAATCCAATGGGGATCAGCTCTTCAAGCCCAACTTTTTGTCCTGTCCAATATTTAACCTCATTATTCAGTTCCTTAAAAAAAAACCGAATCTCTTCAGAAAAATCTCTGATCTCCTGTTTCCCATCAAGCAAACTGTGAATCTGATCAATATCAATTTCATCAGGTATCAAATTAAATTGCTTTGCCTGTTTGAAAAGCTTTTTTATCTCTTCTTTTTGATTGGGATCATATTCAATAAGTACGCTTCCTGTAAGTGTATTTATTTTTAACTTTTTTATTAAATCCATACCAGAAGCATATCCCCGAATATTTTTGGCGAGTGCTTCATTACTTTTAAGTTGATCTATTCTAACTCTAACACGGCCAGGTATAAAGTGGGATATAGCAATTCTATTTAATTCAAACATGAGTAACTCTTGTTATTGATAGAAAATCAGGATGTCTTTTTTGCTGTTTCCTCAGCACCTGCTTCCATCTCAGCCTTTGCTTCTGCAACCAGGTCAGCAAATTCTTCTCCCGATTCTGCTATATATTCTTTAGCTTTGTCACTCAAATAAATGCCTCCCTTTATTAATTCTTTGGCGACAGGTCTAACTGCTTTGGCAAGGAAAGGCGCAGCTACTAAAGCACCAATTCCAAATGCAACTCCACCCATAGATTCAGCCACTTCTTCAATTAATGACATAATATTTACTCCAAATAAGATTTAATAATTGTGATATTTTTTAAGTTAATCGATTATTACATGGTATAAACATGACTCATATAAAATTACCTTTGGTGATTCATTTGATTAGCATGTAAATACCTTTCTAATAAGGTACTTTTATTAGACCTGTTACAATAGGAGCTATTCAATATGTTTGCTGTAGGAAATAATCCTACAAAGTGGATAGCCATATAATATTTTAAGGTATATTGACGGTAGAAGACTGGTCGCAGATTCATCAAATAATTCACAAATAAAATGCAGAACTGCCAGAATAGCTACGTAGATGTTACACATATTTTATAGACTCCCGGGTCGGATCATATTTCACCCTTGGTATTATCAAATAGGTTCTAAAAACTATTAAAATTAACATCATCTTTTGCTTTCAGCTCGTTGGTAGGTTTTGTATTTTTAGGATTACGAAAAAACGGCAAATAAATAGATAGATGGCTCAACGCAGAGAAGCACGAGAAGTAGTTTTGCAAGCCCTTTATGCTTTTGAGATTGGCAAAGGTGAGTGGAAGCACATCATTAATACGGTAATTAAACCCCAATTCTCCAAAGATACAGACACTTTTAAGTTCGCAGAACGGCTATTTTTGAAAGTTGTCAATAGGCAAGATATCCTGGATGAGGTCATACAGGCGCATATTAAAAATTGGCGTATCGATCGTTTAACGACTATTGATCGATTGATTCTACGACTGGCCATTGCAGAATTTCTGTTCTTCGAGGAGATCCCCATTAAGGTAACTATTAATGAGGCTATTGAAATTGCCAAAAAATACTCAACAAAAAAGTCCGGCAATTTTGTAAATGGCATCTTAGATTCTGCTCTGGAGCAACTCCGAAAAGATGGAAGGATTGAAAAGAAAGGCAGAGGTCTTATAGAAACTTCTCTTAATTCATAATTGGCTGTCAAGTGAGTAATAAACAGATTATAGCTATTGGCGATATCCATGGTTGCTGTGATTCTATGGAAGCCATGCTGGAAAAGCTAAAACCCTATTCCGATCGACAGTTTATCTTTGTGGGTGACTATATCGACCGGGGACCGGATTCGAAAAAAGTTGTTAATCGCCTGATTGAGTTAGAGAAACAAGTTGATGTCGTTTTTTTGAGAGGTAATCACGAACAGATGTTACTGGATGCCGTCGATCAAGGTAATTTTAGTCTCTGGCTGATGAACGGCGGTCGAAGTACCTTGAATTCTTATGGAATTCAGGGTCAATCAACAGATATACCAGAGGACCATCTGGAATTTTATCGCAATACCAAATTGTATTATGAAACAGATGACTATTTCTTCGTACACGCCGGTTTGTCGCCCGCCAAGACGATTAAAGAGAGTTTGAAAGACAAGAAACAGATGAAAGAGTTTTTGTGGGAGCGCTCCCATTTAAATGCGTTTGAAACGGCGTGGGAAAAGACGGTTGTATTTGGTCATACCCCTCGACCTAATCCGATTAAAAAAGATAATATGCTCGGGATCGATACCGGCTGCGTTTATGATCGCGTAGGATACGGGAAACTTACTGCGGTAAAGTTGCCCGAAGAAGAATTTATCCAGCAAATCTGTCTTGATCATTAACTGAATTTTTATTGAAGTTATAACTTAATACAAAACATGAGTTTACGCTGTGGAATTGTAGGACTTCCCAATGTTGGAAAGTCAACCCTTTTTAATGCCTTGAGTGATGCCGGTGCGGATGCTGCCAACTTCCCATTTTGTACTATCGATCCCAATGTGGGGGTTGTACCGGTACCTGATGAACGTCTGGATGTTCTTTATGATATTGTTGAATCCAAGCAGAAAATACCAACGAGTGTTGAGTTCGTTGATATTGCGGGCCTGGTGAAAGGGGCATCCGAAGGAAAAGGGAAGGGGAATGCTTTTTTATCGCATATCCGTGAGGTTGATCTGATTGTGCATGTTGTCCGCTGCTTTGATGATGAGAATGTCATTCACGTTGAAGGGGATGTAAATCCCAAGCGTGATATTCACATCATTGAGGATGAGCTGATTCTAAAAGATTTGGAATCGGTAGAGAAGCGGTTGAGCAACTTACAGAAAGATGCAAAAAGCGGCGATAAAAAGATTATTCAGCAGCTGGAAACCGTTAAACGACTCAAAGAACATCTGGAGACAGGTAATGCAGCACGTACTTTCGAGGCCGATGAGGAGGAGCAGAAAGCCTATCATGATTTGTTTCTGCTGTCTGATAAACCTGTGCTTTATGCGTGTAACGTTTCGGAAGATGAGTTGGATTCCGGGAATGACTGGGTTGAGGAAGTAAAAGAAATTGCCGCTAAATTTGGTGATGAAGTGGTAACTTTTTGCGCCAAAATAGAGGAAGAGATCGCCGAACTCGATGAGGATGAAAAACAAGCCTTTTTGGAAGAGTTGGGGGTCGAAAGTGCCGGACTGGAACGGTTAATCCGTGCAGCATATAAAGAACTGGGGCTTATCACCTATTTTACGGCCGGCCCCAAAGAAGTGCGTGCGTGGACAATCAAAAAGGGGACCAAAGCGCCACAGGCTGCCGGTGTTATCCACAGTGATTTTGAAAGAGGGTTTATTCGGGCTGAAACTGTCAGTTATGAAACCTACAAAGAGTTGGGTTCAGAGAAAGCGGTCAAGGATGCCGGAAAAATGCGCCAGGAAGGGAAAGATTACATCGTTCAGGACGGCGACGTGATGCTTTTCCGCTTTAATGTGTAATATGGCTTTCTCGATCCCCCGAATTTGCAAATCCGACCTATTTTCTTTGATGCCCATGGAAATTAGGGATGATTTCTCAACTGCCAATTTCGTTACTGGGTGCTGAACTGTTTTTCAAACTATCGGCTTTGGCTTTTTTTCTGTCCCCGGGCTTGATGATGGAAAAAGAAGCCGTATCCACAGGTACATCTTTAGGATCGATCCTGTCGTGTACGACCCATGCTTCGGGATATTTACGTTTTATCAACTTGGTAAAATCATAAGCCAAATCACGCTTGTGGAAATCACCAACGTGGACTTTATAAAAAGGCTGTTTAAAGAAGACGTATGTTTTGGCTGAATAGCCGGCAATAGTGGTATCCGCCCAACCCCTGAATTGGCTGGCAACCGAATCGGCTAATTGCATATCTTTGGTTGAGATAATTTGAATGCGGTATCCATCGAAAGGATCATTGTTTATTGCTTCGTTACTGGAACTTTTCTTTAGGAAAGCCTTGGGCATATCCTGCCGCTGGGTAGTATAAACATCGCTTAGCTCGCTCCGATTATTTTTAAGCATTCGTTGTAAATCAGTCAGATGTTCATTTCCCATGCTAGCAGTATCGGTGCCAAACGACGTTGCTCCATTATCACGAGCAGTATTTTTTGAAGTGCTACAGCCTATGCTAAATGCAATGATGGAAAAAACGAATATAGTAAGAAGATTACGGTAGTTAATGCTCATAAATTAAAGTCCAACCGGGTGCCAAGTCGTTTTAGTTTCCTGAAAATCCGTAATGAAATAGGGCGACTGCGCTTCTTCATCCAGCCAATCCTCAACAGGTTTACGTATAACCCGTTTTAAATTTAAAGTACTGTTCTCATCGATTTGTTTCCGGCTTTCCTGCTCTACCTCCGGATCGGTGTAAAAAAAGGCGTTGACATCCTTATGGGTTGTCATATGCTCCATGAGTTCAGAACGGTAGCCGGTTAAAATATTTACGACGCCGCCGGGCACATCCGATGAGTTAAGCACTTCGGCATAACTTACTGCAGACAGCGGATATTTTTCAGAGGCAAGTACCACACAGGTATTGCCGCCGATAATTACAGGGGCAATGACCGAAATCAATCCCAAAAGAGGCGATTTTTCCGGTGCCCAGCTAGTAACGACGCCCATGGGTTCGGGCATAGAAAAGTTGAAATGGGAGCTTGCCACCGGATTGATACTGCCAAACACTTGCTGGTATTTGTCCGACCATCCAGCGTAGTAAATCAGCCGGTCGATAGATGCCTCTACCTCCGTTTCCGCTTGTTTTGTCTTGTAGCCGATAGTTTCCAGCTCTTCGATAAACTGGGCTTTGCGAGTTTCGAGCATTTCAGCAATACGATAGAGAATTTGCCCGCGATTGTAGGCCGAGCGATTACTCCAGCCATCCACCGCCTGACGAGCTTCGACTACCGCATTTCTAAGGTCTTTACGCGTGCAACGGCAGGCGTTCGCTAAAATATTATCATCACCGTCATAGACCTTATAATAGCGTCCTGATTCGGTTCGCGGGAAGTTGCCGCCGATATATATTTTATATGTTTTCAAAACTTCTATTCTGTCAGACATAATAGCATTTTATTTATTGACCACAGATTATATGATAATCTAGATTGCTCTGTGTGGATTTGTAGCCATTCTATTTCAATTTTACATAGGGATACAATCCCTGAAGTCCGCCTTCGCGTCCTTCGCCACTTTCCTTATATCCGCCAAATGGAGATGTCGGATCAAATTGATTATAGGTATTTGCCCAAACGACCCCATTGCGGATTTTACTACCTACTTTAAAGATCTTGGAGCCCTTATCCGTCCATACGCCTCCGGCTAATCCGTAAGGCGTATTGTTTGCTTTTTCGATGCCCTCTTCGGCCGTACGGAACGTTTGGATCGTCAGTACCGGACCAAAAATCTCTTCCTGTACAATTCGGTTTGATTGTCCCACATTTGTAAATAGGGTAGGGCGACAGAAATATCCTTTTTCCGGGATATCACAGGAGCTTTGATACATTTCGGCCCCTTCATTAACACCGATCTCCAGGTATTTGTTAATCTTTTCGAATTGCTGCTCGGAATTAATGGCACCGATATCGGTATTTTTATCCAGCGGATCGCCGACAATGAGCGTTTCCATACGATCACGCAGCTTCTGTACTACTTTATCAGCGATTCCTTCTTGTACAAATAAGCGAGATCCGGCACAGCATACATGGCCTTGGTTAAAGAAAATCGCATTAATAATGCCTTCTACAGCTTGGTTTATCGGGGCATCTTCAAAAATGATGTTCGGACCTTTTCCGCCAAGCTCCAGCGTGTATTTTTTGTCGGTGCCCGCCAGCGATTTTTTGATAATCTTACCCACTTCAGTCGAACCGGTGAAGGCAATTTTATTAACGTCATCATGATTTACGATCAGTGAGCCCGTTTGTCCTGCCCCGGTGACAATATTGACCACGCCCTCAGGTAGCCCGGCATCCTGGCAGAGTTCAGCAAATTTTAAAGCAGTCAGGGAAGTGGTTTCGGCAGGTTTTAAAACCACCGTATTACCTGTGGCCAGGGCAGGAGCGATTTTCCAAGACAACATCAACAAAGGAAAATTCCAGGGAATAATTTGTCCGGCTACTCCAAGAGGTTTCGGTTTTTTGCCCGGAAACGCATATTCCAGCTTATCGGCCCAGCCGGCATAATAAAAGAAGTAAGCCGCTGCCAATGGAATATCAACATCGCGGGATTCCCGGATGGGCTTGCCTCCGTCCATCGATTCAAGCACTGCAAATTCTCGCGCTCGTTCTTGTATGAGGCGAGCAAGACGGTAGATGTATTTACCACGTTCTTTTCCTTCCATCTCTGACCATGGACCTTCAAAGGCTTTACGCGCAGCCTTAACTGCTTTATCTACATCTTGCTGCGTCGCTTCGGCAAAAGATGTAAGCTCTTCTTCTGTAGCCGGATTTACCGAGTTAAAATAACGTCCCTTTTCCGGGGCAATAAACTCTCCATTAATAAAAAGCTCATACTGTTCTTTTATTTCAACGTGGTCGGTACTTTCGGGGGCTTCATCATATTCCCAAAACCCATCGAAATTGAGCTTGGAACTGGGGGAAGACGGCTTATAAGGCTTTTCCTCGATGGGTTCAGCAGTTTGTTTTTCGTCAGCCATTTTGGTCGTTTATTTACTTCTTAAAAATTAAATAGTGCGACTATGTGCCTTAAGATTAGCAGTGAATGATTTATTAATCATTAGAAAAATAATCTTTGCTTTGATACACACCTGTTTTTTGTTTAACAATCTGCATCAGCAGATCGTTAGCCAGTGAGCTCGCCCCAAATCGGAAATATTCGGGCGTCAGCCAGTCGGTGCCAAGTGTTTCTTTAACAAGCACCAGATATTGTAGGGCCTGCTTAGCTTTACGGATGCCACCGGCGGGTTTCATACCAACCATTCGCCCGGTATCATAAAAATAATCACGAATAGCCTCCAACATTACGAGCGTTACTGGTTGGGTAGCTGCCGGTTTTACCTTTCCGGTAGATGTTTTTATAAAATCGGCTCCCGCATGCATCGCCAGATCACTGGCTTTACGAACATTCTCATACGTTTGGAGTTCACCTGTTTCCAAAATTACTTTCAGATGGGCTTTACCAGCTGCTTCCTTGACGGCGGCAATCTCGTCATATACATAGGAGTAATTTCCTTTAAGGAATTCTCCGCGCGAGATCACCATATCTACTTCGTCGGCTCCATCTTCTACAACTTGGCGGCATTCTTCAAGCTTATTTTCCAGTGACGTCATGCCGCTGGGAAAACTTGTGGCAACACTGGCTACCCTAATGCCAGTACCGCGCAGCGCTTTTTGTGCAGTGTTCACCATTCGTGGATAAACGCATACCGCGGCAACAGTAGGCAATTCTGGGAGCGGAGCATAAGGCTCCTTGGCCTTTTGGCATAATTGAATCACTTTGCCGGGAGTATCCATTCCCTCCAGCGTGGTTAGGTCAATCATGCTTAATGCTAAGGTTAGTCCCTGGATTTTAGCATCTTTTTTGATACTCCGTTTGTTGAGGCGTTCCACTCGTTCTTCAACGCCTACCTGATCAACTGCTACGGTTTGATTTATATCAGTTAAAGTCAATGTCTTTCTGGCATTTGATGGTATTTGTTCGTCTCATATCAGTAAACACTGAATTTAAGCATAAGATATCTTATACCCCAAGTTTCCTAATAAATTAATTTAGTGGTTCTTATAAGAGGGCTTTGAAAAACCAGGAATTTTGTTCAAGATCAAAGCTTGAGTGAATTCGAAACCGGAGTTTATTACGTATAAGTGAGAATTCCGAATTCACAAAAATGCAGAGATTGGTCAATAAGGTCGGTTTTGCAAAGGCCTCTATAAATTAATCCCTACCATAAACTGTAGGGATTTCCCTGATAACATCTTATTTCAACATGTGCTATTCTTAGTTATAAATTAAAACCAAGAGGGAGTGTTTTGAATAAGACAACAAGTTATAGTAAGGAACTGAATAATATATCCCCCAAAAAATGGGGTGACTACCTTAAGGAACATTCGGGATTGCCTGGTCCCCGGGCAAATATTGAATTGGCTAAAGCTTTTTCAAGAACAGCAACGCTGATGGATTTTAAAAGATATGCCCGTTTGGATGAGGATGAAGCGCCGGAAAATACGCCCGAAGTCTTTTTGGTATTTTGTGGGATACTGGGCATTGGAGAATATCTGGCTCAAGAACATGATGGGGGGCTCTTAAGACAATTAAGGAATCTGGCAAATGACCGCAGATGGCGTGTCAGAGAAAGTGTGGCTATGGCTTTACAAACAATCGGTCGAAAAAATATTGATCGCTTGATCAATTATGCTGAGTCCTGGATCAAAGGCACGCTTTTGGAGCAACGGGCGGTAGTTGCGGCATTATGCGAACCGGATTTATTACACGATCCTGGCGTGATAGATCGGGTTTTTGAGATGCTCGACTGGGCAACGGCTTCAATTATTGCATATGATGATGAGCAAGACGAAGATTACGAAATTTTAAGTAAGGCATTAAGCTATTGCTGGAGCGTGGCAACAACAGCAAAGCCTGAAAAGGGAAAAAGAAAAATTGAACGATGGATTAAGGAACAGCATCCTATTGTTAATCGAATCATGAGAAAAAATTTAAGCAAGAAACGGCTGAAAGAAGTTGACGAACAATGGGCAGAATATTGGCTCGAAAAATTAAAGGACTAACCTTTATCGATACCAGTTAATGCGCACATAATTTTCACCATCGTAATTATAGTCAATTTTCCCCTTATAGGCATCATGGATAACTGTTCCAATACGTCGTGCTGCATGTATTCCTGTTGTTTTTACGATAACAGATTCAGAAGTATCGGTGATTTCCATGAGACGTTCTAAGGGGTGACGCGATTGTTCTCTGCTGCTCACGTTTCGAACCAGGTTTAATATCTCATCCTTATGCTCTGCCAGAAATTCACCTTTAAGTTGGATGTATCCTGCGGGATAGTCGTCAGCTATACGTTGGCATGCCGGACATATAGCATCATCAGCGATTTCAGGGAGATCGTCCCAAGTCCAGCGACCTTTTTTATAGAGAGCGCCGCATTTTATACAAATGGTGGGTTCATTATACTTTCGTCGGCTTAAGTAGGTGTCGTTTCTGTTATCGTTAAAAATTCGCCTACGCTCTTGCCCGAAGAGTTGTCCTTTCTTTTTATTAGTCATGAGCCTAGTTATTACTACTCTTGTGGATGTTAATTTAATGTTGCAACCATTTATCTTTAACGGAAACAGGCAAATGTTTGCGCAGCCAATCAACGGTAATCTCTTTTACCTCGTCCAGTCTTCCTGATTCTTCGAATAGACGTGAAGCCCCCGGAATAACGGCCAATTGTTTTAGTGCGGTAATTTTATTTAAAGCTTTTTCATTTATTTTTAGGCCCTGAAAATCTAATTCGGCGGCAATCAGCAGCACTGGACATTTTAAGTGTGTAAGCTCCTTTTCAACAAGATCCAATCGCCCGCTGATAGTCATCAAACTTGTTACAATTGCTTTTAATTGGACAGCAGCTTTAATCGCTGCAGCTGCTCCTGTTCCTATCCCCAAATAGCCAATATCCAGCGAACGGTATTCGGAATGATCATGCAACCACAGCGTAGAAGAAACCAGTCCTCTGCTTAGGATATCGATATCTATTTTATAGCCTTTTTCGTATTCATGCAGAAAATCGTATCTCAACGTAGCATAACCCTCTTTATGGAGATATTTCGCTATTTCTTCTTCTATAGGTATAATGTTACCTCCATCTTTACCATGAGAGAAAACAATCAAACTCTTGGCATTCGTTGGTAATGACAAGGTTGATTTTACCTGGAAGCCGTTAAATGGTAATTGTAAAATTATTTCATACATAACTTAATACGTTTGTTTTTAATAAAAATTGAAGAAAATCTGGAAATATTACTGTAAGTGATCTTAGAGTTGATGACGTAAGGGAAAGGCGGTCATTACTTGCTATGTGATGTATTGCCCTACAAGCTAATTTCTCAATCAATTACAGAAATACAGGGGAAATGATCTTCAAAAATGGGGCATATAAGACGTACCATGTTGCATAGTCTTTAATTAAAAAGAAATTAATCGGAGAGATAGTTATGAAGAAATTCAAAATAGTTTCAATGTTTACCTTGGCATTTGTCGTATTTGCAGGTACTGTCGTTGCTCAGCAAAATCAGCAACAACAGATGCAGCAACAAATGAAGCAAATGCAGGAGATGATGCAGCATATGAATAATATGATGCAGCGAACCCAGACTGTGAATCAGGAAATGAATCGTATGATGCAACAAGCCCAGAATGAAGAAATGAAGAATCAATATAAGCAGATGCATCAAATGGGCCAAAATATGCAACAGATGCTTCAGAACATGAAAAATGCAGCTGAACGTTGTAATCTAATGATTCAGGATCGGCAAATGATGCAGGATAAAGAAATGAAGCGGGATATGGATCAGTTGCGACAACATCTTGGTACAATGACTAATCAGATGGAAGAAGCTGTCAAAACGATGGAACGGGTCCATAAGCGATTTAAAGAACAGCAGGGACAAATGGAATCGGAGCAATAATCGGTAATTTATTGGAAAGCTCCGATGACGAAAGTTAAAAACCATATCATATTGATAGTCTTTATGTCGATTATTGGGGTATTTAATTCACAGGCACAACAGCTTTATTATTCAGGAAGTGTACAGTATTCGAACGGTTCGTACTATTTTACTGAAACGACCTCCAGTTTATATGTAACTAACGGAATGTCGTTACAACAAAATGGTTATAGCTTTTCTGTTTCAGTGCCATTTGTTGTACAGAATAGTCCGTGGATATCATACACCCAATACGGCTCTATACCAACTGGTGGACCTCAGCATGGAGTTGTCGGCGGGAGTGGTAGTGGTATGGGAATGAGCAGTGGTAAGGGTGGTCGCAGGATTAGCATCCCGGATACTGTTTCGTATAATAAATCAAGCTTTAGCGATCCCACTGTTTCTGTGGGAGTACCAATACTGTCCACCACAAATGTAAATATGAGTACTAGTTTAAAGATCATGGGAGATCTTAAAATACCTTTGGCAGATCCGAGTCAGGGATTTGGCACTGGGGAGTGGGATGGGGGACTTGGTACCGCATTTTCACAGCGTTTTAGCAGCTGGTTTGTCATGTTGAATGCCATGTATTGGTGGTTTGGCGACATGCCGGATTTGGAGCTGAAAGATGCATTTAGCTATGGAGCTGGAATAGGCAAATCGATCGATGCCGGTAACTGGATGGTGTTGGGAACCTTTAGCGGGATGACACGGATAATTGCCGATGCCGATCCTCCGATAAACGCCGGAATGGGGATTACTTACAGCATAAATCCTAAAAATTCGCTTTCAACTAACGCCACGATAGGTTTTAATGATTCATCAGCTGATTTTACCTTGGGATTTGGATGGCAATTCCGGCTGTGATAGAATGAAATATGAACTCGGAAATAACTACTTAGGTAATCATTTCTAATGATTGCTTCAAAGTTGTTTTATGGGGAGACGCTTTGGAGTAATGTATAGGGGGATGAGAGGGGAGCTCATCCCCCAATCTTTTAAAAATAATCCGCAATGGATGTTTTTTATGGATTATGGGAATATCCCCTACAATCACAATCGAATAATCACTGCAAATTAATTGAGAGATTAGGTTTGAAATACTTCATCTTATTTTTTTAATGTTTACAAAAGAACTAAAGGCTGTTTCATACCTCTTATATAGAATAGAACAGTTTTCAGAGGCTTAAGGGAGGGATAGTAACTGTACATAATTACTTCAAAGTTATTTTTAGGGGAGACGCTTTGGAGTAATGCGCTGGGGGGATGAGTGGCTTACTCATCCCCATCTTTTTTTAGAGTGATATTCCATAAGGCAACATCCTATTTAAAAAAGATTCCTCTGAAATTTGCTATGTAGGGATTTCCACCACACATTTGTAAGGTTCTTTATGATGATGATAATTAAATGTTATTACTATTATTGAACCGTTACAACAATTCGTTATTCGTTAGATAAATTTACCGGTAGTTACTTTAAATAAAAAGGATTGATGAATTTCCTCCGTTTTAAAGTAAAATGCTTAAAATCGGAGCATAAATGAAGAATATGATTGGAAAAGGTATCCTGAGTGAGCACCAAATCCTGGAGAGTATTTCCCAGAGTGTTATTGTTGTTGATCTCGACGGAATTGTAATGTACTGGAACAAGGCCAGTGAGGATATATTCGGCTATACCAAAGATGAAATGATAGGGCAGCCTTTATCAAATATTTATCCTGATTTTGCTAAAGAAAAATTAGAAAATGATCTGAAGGGATTAAGAGACGGCAAAGAAATCAGGGGGCACTGGAGGAGTATTACAAAAAACAGTGGAGTTATTTGGATAGATCTTAAGACAAAAGCGATAAAAAACGAGGGAGGCCAGACTATTGCAGTAGTCGCCTCTGCCTGTAACATTCAACAGTTGAAAGAGGTTGAACAAGAATTGGAAGAAAATAAAGTTAAGGCGGAAAACATTTTAGAAACAACTGTCGATGGTATTGTTACGTCTGATGAAGAAGGAAGAATACTAAGCTTTAATCAGGCCGCATCAGATATCTTTGGATATACCGAAGAAGAAATCGTTGGTAAGAAAGTTAGTATTTTGATGCCAGAGCCTCATGCCAGTAAGCATAATCAATACATGAAGTATTACCGTGACACTGGCAAACCAAAAGTAATTGGACTTAGGCGGGAACTTACCGGTAAAAGAAAAGATGGCACAATCTTTCCTCTTGAGCTCTCAGTCAGTGAAGTGAAATGGGATGATTCTAAATTATTTACTGCTGTTATCAATGATATTACCGAACGCAGGAGGCTAGAGCGAGAAATATTGCGAGTTTCGGAAGAGGCCCGAAAAAGATTGGGGCAGGATTTGCATGATGGCTTGGGCCAAATGCTAACGGGTATTGGTTTGATCAGTCAAAATCTGGCTCGAAAGCTCAAATCAAATGCTATTCCTGGCGCCGATGAGATCCAGGAAATTTCGGACATGATTAAAGAGGCGGATGAATATGCAAAATCACTGGCGCACGGCTTGATACATGTTGATGTAGAGGAGGGCATAAATCAAGCCTTAATGCAATTGTGTAAACAGGCTCAAAAGTTTTTTCAAGTAAACTGTAATTTTGTATCTGATTTTAATTCAGATATTTATAACTCTATGACTAAGACAAACTTATATCGAATAGCTCAAGAAGCAATAAGTAATGCAGTGAAACATGGGAAGGCTGAAAATATAGAAGTACTGCTATCCAATGAAAATGGAATTGTTAAGCTGGAGATTATTGATGATGGCGTTGGATTTTCTAAGACTACAAATAGAAATCCCAAGAAAGGAATGGGAGTTCGCATTATGGGGTATCGTTCTAATGTGATGTCTGGAAATCTTGATATCGAAGAAATAGATAATCGAACTCATGTAATTTGCAGTATTCCAATAGATAATATCTAAACCCATAATATTATGTCAAATAATTTTAAAAAGAAAATTGTAATCGTCGATGATCATCCAATCATGAGAAAAGGTTTGGCTATGACGTTGGATGCAGAACCGGGCTTCGAAGTAATAGCTCAACTGGATCGGGCCGAAGAGCTTATTCAAAAGCTGGATCAGTACAATGCTGACTTGATACTGGTTGATGTTTCGTTGCCCGGAATGAGTGGGCTGGAACTGGTTAAGCATTTGGTAGCCCAAGATGAGGATGTGAAAATATTAGTAATTTCGCGACATGACGAGTCCTTGTATGCCGAACGGGTAATTCGCGCGGGAGCCAAGGGGTATGTCATGAAATTGGAAGCCGGGGAAGTACTTTTGAAGGCGGTTAAAAAAGTATTACATGGCGGCATTTACGTAAGTGAAGAAGTGAGTGAACGTTTGCTTATGGGAATGGCAAGAGGACAAAAAGACGTGATGGAATCTCCGATTGAATTGTTAAGCGACCGGGAGTTGGAAGTTTTTGAACTTACCGGTAAGGGCAATAGTACCCGCGAAATTGCCGAAAAGCTGCATCTTTCTGTTAAAACGGTTGAATCGTACCGTGCGCGTATCAAAACAAAACTAAATTTGGAGAATGCTACCGAGCTGATGGTGCATGCCGTTAAATGGGTAGAAAACGAACACTCCGATAGTGGCGTATGAAATTATTTTTTTAATTAGACTTTGGGTTTTTATTAGAAAAGAACTCTAAAAGATCAAGAGAGTCTTATCTTTTTTTACAAGATGTAGGGATATTTCCTAAACAGAATTTTCATTTTTGATTACAAGCTTCAGAAGGATCGTACTGCATAGCTAAAGGTCGCTCTACTTTAAGTTTCTTTCACATAGGGAGAGCCCCTTAATTTAGGAACTTTAGCAAAAAAGAGGATGATGAATTATGAAGTCATTAACAAAATACCCTGGAAGTGCATCCACGGTTAACGAGCTGAGAAGAGAGATGGATAGGATTTTTAATGATCTTATTCCTTTCTCATGGAAATTCGACGAATCAGAGTCCGCTTTGGAATATTGGACACCAAGAGCAGATATGGTCGAAACCGATAACGAATATTTGATTCATGTTGATCTGCCCGGTATGTCGAAAAAAGATATCAAGATCAACTATCATGATAATGTTTTAACAATTGAAGGAGAGCGTAAAGAAGAGCAAAAAGAAAAGCACGAAGGCTACATGCGCAACGAACGTTATTATGGTTCATTTGAGCGATCATTTATGATGCCGGCTACTATCACGGTCGATAAGATAAAAGCTACATTTAAGGATGGGGTACTCAAAGTTACCATTCCTAAAGCAGAAAAAAGTAAGCGTAAGTCGGTTACTATCGAATAACAGGTATTCGTCATTATGATGGAAGGAACCGTACCTGCGGGGCGGTTCCTTTAACTTTTAATAATTGAGGGTAATGAAATGGAAAAGAGAGTAGCATTGGTTACAGGAGCCTCGTCGGGGATTGGAAAAGCAACGGCAATAAAATTTGCCCAAAAAGGATATCAAACGGCTATTTGTGATATTGATGAAGAAAAGCTTTCTACGGTGGCTGAGGAAATCGAGAAAATTGGTGGCGAAGTGTTAACAGTGACATGCGATATTGCCGCTGCTGATGAGGTAGAGAGCATGGTTGACAAAATTATCGATACCTTCGGGCGGCTGGATGTTGCATGCAATAATGCAGGTATTGAGGGTACAAGCGCTTTGACTGCTGATTATACTATTGACGAGTGGGATCGAATGATGAATGTAAATTTGCGCGGCCAGTGGATATGCATGAAGTATGAGATTCCTCATATGCTGGAATCCGGCGGCTCCATCATCAACATGTCATCTATACTTGGGCAAGTGGCTTTTGAACAAGCCCCGGGATATGTAGCGGCTAAACACGGATTAATAGGTCTTACAAAAGCAGCAGCACTCGACTATGCTTCAAAAAATATCAGAATCAATGCAGTATGTCCCGGTTTTATAGAGACTCCGATGTTGGAGAGGGCAGGTATAACAACCGATCCCGAAACCAGAAAATCTATCATATCCCTGCATCCGCTTGGACGACTGGGTACGGTAGATGAAATAGCCGATGCTGTTGTCTGGCTGTCTTCGGATGAAGCTTCCTTTATTACTGGGCACTCATTAGTTGTTGACGGCGGATATGTCATCAAATAATTCAATTGACAGGTGACGGCTATGGCAAAAAAAACATCTAATCCTTATGTACGCTGGCTTCATGACATCGATAATCAGGATGTAAGTGAAGTTGGTGGGAAGAATGCATCTTTGGGAGAGATGTTAAAAAACTTATCCCCAAAGGGGATTCAAATTCCCAATGGTTTTGCGACTACGGCAAATGCTTATTTTAGTTATTTGGAAAGCAATAAACTAGAGGATTCAATTAGAAAATATCTTGATAAGATAAAGCGAGAAGATATTACAGTTGAGGAAGGAGCACGGGCGATACGTCGGCTTATTGTAAAGGGATTTTTCCCTAGTTCTATTGCCCAGAGTATTCGCGATGCCTATTCGCAATTATGTGAGGAGTATGACACAATTAATGTGGATGTAGCCGTACGAAGTAGTGCAACGGCAGAAGATTTACCTACCGCTAGTTTTGCAGGACTTCAGGAGACCTATCTGAATGTCAGGGGTGAAGAAGAACTGCTTAAGGCATGTAAAAAGTGTTTCGCTTCACTGTTTACTGCGCGGGCTATCGTTTATCGCGAAGAAAAAGGGTTTGACCATATGGAAGTGGGTTTATCCGTTGGCGTTCAAAAAATGGTCAGATCAGATGAAACCAGTTCGGGGGTTATCTTTACGATAGATACCGAAACGGGTTTCCCGGATGTGATTGTCATCAACGGATCCTGGGGACTGGGTGAAAATGTGGTTCAGGGCATCGTAAATCCCGATCAGTTTGTCGTCTTTAAACCTTTGCTGGATAAGCAAAAGTACCAGCCTATTCTCGAAAAGAAACTGGGTGACAAGGAGCAAAAGATGATTTATGCCTCTGATGAAGATGGACGAACCCGAAATATTATGACCACAACAGAAGAGCGCGCCTCGTTTGTACTGGACGATGATGAAATCCTTCAGCTATCTTCGTGGGCCAAGCTTATAGAAGATCATTATGGTCGTCCAATGGATATAGAATGGGTTAAGGGACAAGATACGAAGCAACTTTATATCGTACAGGCTCGTCCCGAAACGGTTCGCTCAGCAGAAAATAAAGCGGAATTTAGAAATTATCGATTATTGGAAACTGGCGCTCAGCTTTTGTTGTCGGGCTTGAGTATTGGCAGCAGTATTGTCGCAGGAAAAGTTAAAAAAGTGGAAAAACTTGAGGATTTACAGGCAATAACCAGCGACGATATATTGGTTACCCAAATGACCGAACCCGACTGGGTACCTTATATGAAAAAGGCGGCAGGCATTATTACAGATTCGGGAGGGAGGACTTGTCACGCTGCTATTGTGAGTCGTGAGCTTGGTATTCCCGCCGTTGTGGGGACCCATTCTGGAACTACAACACTGGAGAGTGGTCAAGAGGTAACACTTTCTTGTTCAGAGGGGGATGAAGGTAAGGTGTATGAGGGTATTCTTAAATATGAAGTCGAGGACATAGATCTGGGCAGGCTAGAAGCTCCTCAAACCGGGATCATGCTTAACCTTGCTGCACCTGAATCTGCATTTAAATGGTGGAGGTTACCGACAAGTGGCGTGGGGTTGGCGCGGATGGAGTTTATTATTAGCCAGCATATCAAGGTGCATCCAATGGCGCTGATCCACAGCGAAAAAGTAAGCAGTGAAAATGAACGGGAAGAGTTGAGAAAGCTTACCCATCATCACGACGATAAGACGGAATTTTTTGTTGAAGCGCTGGCCCGTGGCATATCCAAAATAGCAGCCTCACAGTATCCCAAACCCGTTATTGTGAGAACCAGCGATTTTAAAACCAATGAATACGCTAATTTAATTGGCGGAGAGGCGTTTGAGCCGAAAGAGCAAAATCCGATGCTGGGATGGAGAGGTGCCTGTCGATATTATAGTGAAGGTTACCGTGAGGGCTTTGCACTGGAATGCCGGGCATTGAAGATGGTCAGGGAAGAGATTGGACTGGATAATGTAGTGGTTATGATTCCGTTCTGCCGAACAGTTGACGAAGCCCGTAAAGTACTCAGGGAAATGGAAAAGAATGGACTTAAACGAGGTGAAAATGGGCTGCAGGTATATATGATGTGCGAAATTCCGGCAAATATAATTCTGGCTGAAGATTTTGCAAAGTATTTTGATGGTTTTTCAATTGGATCGAATGATCTTACGCAGTTGATACTAGGGGTAGATCGTGATTCAGCAGAGCTTTCTTACCTGTTTGATGAACATAATGCTGCCGTCAAAAATGCCATTACCGATGTTATCAAACGCGCACACAAAGCCGGTATAAAAATTGGATTCTGCGGACAGGCTCCCAGCGATGACCCGAGCTATGCATCTTTCCTGGTAGAAGCGGGTATCGATTCGATTTCCCTGAATCCTGATAGTGTCATTGAGGTAATCGATCAGGTAAATAAAATTGAAAAGAAATTACAACCGGCAAAGGTATAGTCCCGGTAAAATTAAAATTATGGGACGATGGCTTCAACAACGGACGGTACTACAAATAACGGACGAGTTATCCGGGTTAGAGGGAGTGTAATAGATGTGGATTTTGATGATAAATTACCCAGGATAGATAATAAGCTGGTTCTGAATTTAGAGCTGGATAAGGGTGATACACCTTCTGTTATCTTGGAAGTAGTATCCCATTTAGATGACCAGACCGTTAGATGTCTGGCATTGAACTCCACCCAGGGGATTGGCCGTGGCCAGCAAGTCTATGATACCGGTGGCCCGTTAACAATACAGGTTGGTAAGCCTTTTCTGGGTCGCGTTTTAAATGTATTTGGTGAGCCTATTGATTTGAAGCCACCGATAAGTGATCAGCCACAAAAATCCATACATCGCAATATTATTCCTCTTTCACATCATGAGACGGGGAATGATATTTTACATACCGGTATCAAGGCTATTGATCTATTAGCGCCAATAGAACGGGGCGGCAAGGCGGGGCTTTTTGGTGGGGCCGGTGTTGGTAAAACGGTATTGATTATGGAACTCATCAGGAATATTGTTGCCGCATACCAGGGGATTAGTATTTTTTGTGGGATTGGAGAACGCTGCCGGGAAGCGGAAGAGTTGTATCGCGAAATTAAAGAAGCGGGGGTTCTTGATCATACGTTGATGATGTTTGGGCAGATGAACGAAGCCCCGGGAGCGCGCTTTCGGGTTGGGCATGCCGCTCTAACAATGGCCGAGTATTTTCGAGATTCCGAGCGAAGAGACATCCTCCTGCTGATCGATAATATCTTTCGTTTTGTACAGGCCGGTTCTGAAGTTTCGGGATTGATGGGCAAAATTACGTCACGGATGGGATATCAACCGACTTTAGGCTCTGAACTGGCTGAACTGGAAGAACGCATCAGCAGTACCCGCAATGGGGCTATTACCTCGGTTCAGGCAGTATATGTTCCCGCTGATGATTTTACAGATCCTGCCGTCGTACACACCTTTGCACATTTATCGTCTTTTATTGTGCTGTCACGGGAACGATCAAGCCGCGGTTTTTACCCGGCTATCAATTTGCTGGAGTCGGGATCCAAGATGCTTTCCTATGATGTGATTGGAGATCGCCATTATGAAATTGCGCAGCGTGTTAAAGAGACGCTGGCTTATTACGAAGAATTAAAAGATATCATCTCTATGCTGGGGCTGGAAGAGCTATCTCCTGAAGACCAGCTTTTAGTAAAACGAGCACGTCGCCTGGAACGCTTTTTTACCCAGCCGTTTGCCGTGACTGAACAGTTTACGGGTAAAAAGGGGGAGATCGTACCCCTTATATCCACCCTAGATGGCTGCGAGGCAATTCTCAACGATAAATTTCCTCATGCACCCGAGCAGGTTTTCTACATGATTGGATCGGTAAGTGAGGTTGCGGAGAAGTACGGATGAGCTGGAATAAGATGATACTGAATATCTTGACGCCTGAGAAGAAGGTGGTCTCTAAATCGGTAGATAAGATCATAGCAGAGGCCGCTAATGGGTCTTTTTGCCTGGAACCTCGCCATGTTGACTTTCTAGCTGAATTGGTACCGGGTATTTTAAGTTACTGGGTTGATGATACAGAATATTTATGGGCTGTAAATAGCGGAATTCTGGTAAAAAAAGATGATCAGGTTATGGCTTCGGTTCGTCACGCGATACAGGGAGAAAATCTTGATGAGTTGGAATCGGTTGTGAGTGAAGAATTCCGTGTTTTGGATCAAAAAGAGAAGGAAACACAGATTGCTTTAGAAAAGCTGGAGGCTGATTTCATCCGCCGGTTTGTAGAACTGCAAAAAGGCAAGGGGTAATAATGGATGAGCAAAAGAAATCGGATGAACGGGAGAATCACTTTGAGGAAAAAGTTGGAGAAAAATCACGTCGCAAAATAAAGGCTCGAAGAAAATCCCAAAAGGGAGTTTGGTTTGGTCTTGGGATGTTTGGCTTGGTTGGGTGGTCGGTTACCATTCCTACTTTGTTAATGCTCGCTTTAGGTATCTGGATCGATTCCATATCGAACAGCCAGTACTCATGGACATTGATGTTGCTTGTGGTAGGGATTGCGATTGGCTGTTTGAATGCGTGGTACTGGATAAAACAGGAAGGCAAAGAAATCGAATAAGGAGACTAATAATGAATATGATAATAACAGGGCTGATCAGCTTGGCTACGGGCGGAATACTGGGAGTCGCTTATTTCGGTGGTTTATGGATTACAATAAGGCGTTTTGTAGCAGGCACTAAACATGCCCATTTACTGATCGTGCTTAGCTTTCTGCTGCGGACGGTAGTAGTCGTTTCAGGATTTTATCTGCTGCTGCTATTCACGCATCAATGGCAAGCTGTGGCTGTTGCTCTGGTAGGTTTTATCATTAGCAGAATGATCATCACAAGAGTAGTAACCGATAAGTCGCAAGAAAGCGTCATCTGATATAAAATATCACTATACAAACTGAAAAATATTCGTCTTGAGGACATTGAAATGATCTTTTTCCTTTTTCTGAGTGGCTTTTTTCTGTTGGCCTTTTTGATTGGGCCGGTGATAGAAAAGGTGCGGGTCCCCTGGATATTTGCGGCGCTGCTTATTGGTGCAGGATTAGCCGTTTATAATCCTTTCCCTTCGGTGAGCCAAGATCCTTCATTTATTATGTTTTCCGACCTGGGGATGTACTTCCTGCTATTTATTATTGGTTTAGAGATTGATCTGGATGAGATTAGAAAGCTTGGAAAATTGATTGTTTCAACAACCATTCTGACTATTGCCCTGGCTACCGTATTTGGCAGTATCTTTATCCATTATGTCTTCGGGACTCCCTGGTTAACGGCAACTTTGGTTGCTATGTCATTTGGGACGGTGGGAGAAGCGATATTGGTCCCGATATTGGAAGAATTTAAGATCATACATACCAAGTTGGGACAAGCTATCATTGGAATTGCCACATTAGACGATATCCTTGAATTGGCAGCCCTGATTTGGTTGAGTGTACTACTGGGAATAAAGGGAGATATACATACCCAACTGGGCAAAGAAGTCGTCGCTTTTGCTCTGCTTATAATCCTAACCATTATTTTGTTTTCCATAAAGAAATTCATCCCAAAGGTAAAAATACCGGATTACAGCGGAATCATTGTTTGTTTTATGCTGATTATTTTCTTTGCCTATATCGGTATAGGTGAAATGGCAGGTATGGAAGCTCTGGCCGCCATTTTTGCCGGTTTGGTAACCAAATATTTTGTCAGTAAAAAACAGTTCGAACAGCTGTCAACATATACCAAGTTACTTACTTTTGGCTTCTTGGCACCGATCTTCTTTTTGAGTATAGGGATGGAAATGAATATTGAATATTTGATTGGCAACCTGCTCCTGGTGGTACTCATTATTCTTATTTCGGGATTTGCCAAGATGCTGGGCAGCTGGATAACAGCTCGAAAAGAGGTAGGCAAACGAAAGGCTATCCTCATGGGAATCGCCTTGTCGGTAAGATTCAGTACCAGCATTGTAATTGTAACCATTTTATACCAAAATGGGTTAATTGGGAATGAATTATTTTCAGTGCTAATTGCCTCGAGCATCTTGTTTAAATTCATCATTCCTCCCTTATTTGCCAATCTATTGGTTAGATGGGATGTCGCTTTTAAACCTGAATCGAGAATAGTATGAAACAACAAGGCCTCACGACGGATGAAGCTCAAAAACGGTTGCAGGAAACCGGCCGTAACGAACTGGTACGAACTTCAAAGGTCAATCCGCTAAAAATCCTACTAACCCAGTTCTCTTCGCCGCTCATCCTGGTTTTAATTGGCGCTGCGATTATCTCATTGGCTATAGGGCTCTTACCGGGGCAGGCCTCCAACACGGTTGACGCCGTATTAATTCTGATTATTGTATTGCTGTCGGGGATCTTTGGCTTTATCCAGGATTATGAGGCAGAGAAGACGATTGAAGCACTGCAGGAGATGGCTGCTCCGAAAGCTAAAGTGATTCGGGACGACAAAGAAATTGAAATTTCTTCAACAGAGGTTGTCCCTGGTGATTTACTCGTTCTTGAGTCTGGAGATATGATTACGGCTGATAGTCGTTTAATTGAAGCATTTCATCTCGAAGTGGATGAATCGGTTTTAACCGGTGAGTCCAAAGGGGTCCGCAAACAAGAAGATGAACCAGTCTATGCCAATACCTATGTAACCGGTGGGAATGCAAAAGCTATAGTTCAAAAAACCGGGATGAATACGCGGATTGGAGATGTAGCCTCGCGGCTACAAGAGATGGGCGAAGAGAAAACACCCTTCCAGGAAGAGCTTGCCCAGCTTGGTAAACGCATGTCGTTACTAACCTTATTTATTGGAGTAGTAATTGCTGTAATCGGCGTTTTTAAGTTTGGTTTTTATAATTCTCTGCTAACAGCTATTTCTCTTGCAGTGGCAGCCATACCAGAAGGATTACCAGCCGTGGTTGTTTTAGCTCTGGCCGTAGGGGCCAATTTGATGGTTAAGAAAAATGCATTGATCCGGAAGCTCTCAATTGTTGAATCTGTAGGAGCTGTTGACGTCATTTGTGCCGATAAAACGGGCACTATTACCGAAAATGAAATGACCGTAGTGAAATTATATTACAAGGGAGAAGAAATAGACCTTTCGGATAATAAGTGGCAAGAAGATGAGGTCGGTAAGCTTTTGTTGAAGTGTGGTATCCTTTGCAATAATTCGGTTACTGAAACTTCTGAGGAGGGTAAAACTACTTACCTCGGGGAACAAACCGAAATTGCTTTGAGAAGGATTGGGGAACGCTTGCTTTCCGAATCTGCCTTTGAGGATTATGAGAAAATAGATGAAATATCATTTAGCTCAGAACGCAAAATGATGAGCGTGTTGATGGAGGATTCCCAGGGTGAATATACGGTATTTTCGAAAGGCGCTCCCGAGGTATTAATGGAGAAATGTAACAGGGTTATTATAGATGGAGAAGCTTCTGATCTTGACCGGCAAACAAAAGAATCTATATTGCATGAAAATGAACAATTGACTAAGGATGCTCTGCGGGTCCTTGGTTTTGCCTATAAGCCTACCGATTCCACTTCCGATGATATTGAGAAAGAGCTTATATGGATTGGATTACAGGCAATGATAGATCCTCCCCGGGAGGATGCACATGATGCTATTCAGGAATGTAAAACGGCCGGCATTCGAGTCATCATGATAACAGGAGACAATCCCATGACTGCGCAGGCTATTGCTCGGCAGGTAGGTTTGGAGAGCAATGGAGTTGTTGACGGCGACGACCTGGAACAAATGGATGACTCAGAGCTTGAGAAACGGTTAAAAAGCAATGTAAACATTTTTGCCCGTACCAATCCATTTCATAAGCTGAATATCCTGCAGATTCTGGAGAAAGAACATAATGTAGCAATGACCGGAGATGGAGTTAATGATGCTTTGGCTATCAAAAAGGCGAGCGTTGGCATATCAATGGGAAAAAAAGGAACAGAAGTGGCTAAACAGGCTAGCGATATCGTCTTGCTGGATGATAATTTTAGTACGATAAGAGATGCCGTAAAAGAAGGACGAACGATCTTCGATAATATCCGGAAGTTCATCAATTATTTGCTTACATGTAATTTCGCCGAGGTAGCGGTCATATTCCTTTCAACTCTTTTCTTTTCCTTGAATGAGCCAATCTTGTTTCCCGTGCAGTTACTGTGGATTAACTTGCTTACCGATGGTTTGGTCGCCCTGGCATTGGGCGTTGATCCGCCGGCACACGACATAATGGAAAAAGGTCCGAGAAAAAAGAATGAAGCTGTAATTAATAGACAATTGGGCTGGCTAATTGGATTGATAGGTCTAGTAAAAACGGCGATGCTATTGCTGTCTTACCTGCTAGTCAAACAATATGATGCCGAACTGGCACGCAGCGTATTGTTCACAGCTTTCGTGCTATATGAGTTTGTTCGAATCGCTACTATTCGTTACCAGGAAAAATTAAGCTGGCTTTCCAACAAATGGCTGCTGCTTTCCCTCTTCGGTTCGCTTCTTTTGCAGTTGATTATCATTTATTCACCGCTCAATAGCTTCTTCTATGTTGCACCGCTGGGAATTAGGGAATGGGGTATTTTAATAATCGGCTGTATCATCGGGTTTGGACTGGCATTGCCTATTACCAAAATAGTTTTGAAAAGAGTACCGGAGTGAAAAGGTAATAAACGTATGAGATTGAAAGATTTAACAATATCATTTTCCTAAAATTGAGTACCTTGATAATATAATACACTGTTTTTCAAGATAGAGACCTTAAAAAGATGGCACATGGAAATTACAACTGATCAAATCGTCTTTTGGGAGTGGGAATTTATCCGAATTAATGCCACCCTGGTATATAGCTGGTTGGTAATGGGGATTCTGGTGATTGGTTCGTGGCTGATAAGCCGCCGTCTAAAGTCTGGTGTTAGTATGAGCCGATGGCAAAACTTACTAGAAGTACTGGTGACGATGATTCAGGATCAAATAAGGGAGGCAAGCCGGCAGGAGCCACGGCATTATCTACCTTTCATAGGAACACTTTTTTTATTCATACTGCTTTCAAATGTTATAGATGTGGTACCCGGTATCAGCGCGCCGACGACCTCTCTTTCCACAACGACTGCCTTGGCATTTTGTGTGTTTGTAGCCGTGCCGGTATTTGGCATTACCCAACAAGGAGTAAAAACGTATTTATCCCATTACACTAAGCCATCATTGTTGATGCTGCCGTTTAATATCATTGGGGAATTGTCGCGAACGATTGCACTGGCAATTCGACTCTTTGGCAATATGATGAGCGGCAGTTTGATTGTAGGTATTTTATTGAGTTTGGCACCTCTGTTTTTTCCGGTTCTTGTGCAGGCATTTGGCTTGTTAATTGGGGTTATACAGGCTTATGTATTTTCTATACTGGCATTGGTTTACATTGCGTCAGGTCAACGGATACGAAACCAGGAACCGGAAGAACCGATAGATGAAAAAGCTGCAGATAAAAAAATGGAAACCGGATAAATAGGTATATAAGCGACCAGGAGCAATAGATTTGGACCAAAACATTAACATTAGGATGATTTTAAAAAGATTAATCGCAACAAAAATCTAAGACTATGGATGCCGTAAGTATTATTGGGATGGTTTCAATTATCGTATCCGGAGTGACGATTGCCGTAGGTTCGGTTGGTCCTGCATTGGGCGAAGGACGTGCTTTATCACAGGCATTGTCTGCTATAGCTCAGCAGCCAGATGAATCCGCAACTATTACCCGGACGTTATTTGTTGGATTGGCAATGGTAGAATCAACAGCAATTTACTGCTTTGTCATATCCTTGATCCTTATTTTCGCCAATCCTTTTTGGGATTACGTAATTAAACTAGGTGGAGGCTGATGTGCAGATTGATTGGTTTACATTTATTGCCCAGATAGTCAATTTTTTGATATTAATTGGGTTACTGCATCGGTTTTTATATAAACCGGTTATTAAAGCGATGGATGAGCGTGAGCAAAAAATTGCTGCGGAGCTGGAAGAAGCACGCCTAAAAAAGGTCGAGGCAGAGCAAAAGGAACATGATTTTACACAAAAAGTGAGAGAGATCGAACAGCAAAAAGATCAAATGTTGGAAGAGGCTCGTCAAAAGGCAGAATTGCAAAAGCAAGAGATGATGGAAGAAATAAGAGCGGAAATAAACAGTATTAAAAGGCGGTGGGAAGAAGCGGTTGAAAGTGAAAAGGAAGCTTTTTTAAATCAATTACAGCACGAGACGGCAGAACAGATAGTTGTGCTGATTGAAACTATTTTGAGTGATCTTTCTGACTATAATCTTCAGGAACAAACGGTTAATATTTTTTTAGATAAGTTGGAAAATATTGATAAAACGGAGAGAAATCATTTGCAAAATACTATTGATGAACTCCAGATCCATAAAGCGATAATATATAGTGCGTTCGAATTAAATGGCCTGCAAAAACACCAGATAACGGATTTACTTCGAAAGATTTCGGCCTTGGAACTGGAATGCGAATTCGAAGTTGCAGAGGACCTCGGCTTTGGTTTGGAAGTTAGAATAGGAGGCTGGAATATCGGCTGGAACCTCAAACGATATATTGACGGGATTTATCAGGAAATGCGTGATTTTTTCTTGGAGCAATCTGCAATTAGGCATACATCGGAGTTTGAATAAATAATTGGACGATGGAAAACGCAGTGCTTAATCATATTATTCCAGAGACATTTGACCGTCTGAAAAATATTATTTCGGCTCAGGAAGATCATCTCCATATGGTCGAGACTGGAACGGTAGTGTCGGTAGGCGAAGGTATAGCCATCGTTAAGGGGCTTCCCAACGTGCGCTCGGAAGAATTAATATATTTCCCAAATAATGTCATTGGGATGGCTTATAATCTGGATCCTGATTCGATCGGGGTCATCTTGTTGGATGATTCGCAAAAGATACAGGCTGGTGACGAAGTGTTGCGATCGGGGCGCGTGCTTGATATTCCAGTGGGGGATATGCTGGTGGGCAGGGTCATCGATCCGCTGGCACGCCCATTGGATGATAAGGGAGGGATTCACAGTAAGGAACGTTTGCCGGTTGAAAGACCTGCCCCACCGATTATGCATCGAGCTCCCGTTGAAGTGCCGCTGCAGACAGGAATCAAAACTATTGATGCGCTGATACCAATCGGGCGGGGACAGCGTGAACTTATTTTTGGGGATCGTCAAACCGGGAAAACGGCCATAGCTTTGGATACTATTCTTAACCAGAAAGATTCGGATGTCATTTGCATTTATTGCGGGATAGGTAAAGAAAATGCCGAATTGGCAAAGGTGATACGGGATCTAAAGAAATATGAGGCGCTGGAATATTCTATTGTGGTCTCCGCACCTGGAAATATGCCAGCCGGCATCCAATTTATTGCTCCTTATGCAGCTACCAGCATCGGAGAATATTTTATGGAAAAGGGGAGAGATGTACTTGTTATTTACGATGATTTGACTTGGCATGCCCGCGCTTATCGAGAACTGGCTTTGCTAATGCGACGTCCACCGGGTCGGGAGGCCTATCCGGGAGATATTTTTTATATCCATGCAAGGTTGTTGGAGCGAGCTACGCATCTGAAGGAGGATTTCGGGGGCGGTTCTCTAACCGCATTGCCGATCATTGAAACGGAAGGCCAAAACATAGCCGCTTTCATCCCTACCAATCTTATTTCTATTACTGATGGACAGATATATTTGTCTCCGGAGTTATTCCAAAAGGATATTTTGCCCGCCATAGATGTGGGGATATCGGTTTCCAGGGTGGGAGGCGCTGCACAGTTGCCCTATTATCGTTATGTGGCTAAGGACTTACGACTTTCTTATATGCAATTTCAGGAATTGGAGGCTTTTGTACGTTTTGGGGCCCGCTTAGACGAGGAGACAAAAAAAGTTATAGAACGAGGTCGAAGGGTCCGGGAAATCATTAAACAGAAACAGTATAACCCTTTGACGGTATCACAACAGATTATGCAGCTAATCGCCGTGACAGAAGGGGCTTTGGATGAGATCCCTATAGAACAGATACCAAGAGCTAAACGTACAATTTTAGAAGTTGTAGAGAAAGAATTGACTGATGTGATAAAGAAGATTGAAAATGGAATTGCTTTGACCGATGAGGAAAGAGAAAAAATGACTACTAGTATTCAAGTGGCGGTTGAAGGTATTAAAGAGGGGACCGATGCAAAGAACTGATATCCTGGAACGAAAAATAAAAACAGCTAAAGATCTCCGGTCGATCGTCAAGACGATGAAAGTGCTGGCGGCTGTGAGTATAAGTCAGTATGAAGACGCCGTAGAATCTATCACCGGTTATTTTGAAACTATTGAGCAAGGCTTACAGATCATGATGAAGAATCAGCCCAATATCAATGCGTTGTTGAAAATCCCTAAAAACCATGCTGCAATAAAGAGAGCTGTGCTAATTTTTGGTTCCGGGCAACCGATGTGTGGTACGTTCAACGAGATTTTGGTTAGCTTTATCAAAGACCAATGGGATAAAAAATATTTATATGTTCCCGATAAGGTTGTTGCCATTGGTCCCCGAATAATTCCAAGTCTAGAGCGAATTGACTGGCAAGTTGATCAACGTTTTGAAGTCCCTAGCACTATTGATGGCATTAATGAAACTGTACAATCACTGGTAGTAGCCATTCAGCAATGGTATTCAGAAGGTGAGTTTCAGCAGATATTCCTTTTCTATAATCAACCGAATGAAAAATCTCAATACACTTCGGTTAGCCGGCAACTGCTACCTATCGATACTGAGTGGTTACAGGATTTGGCTCTGCAACCCTGGGATAGCCGAACTCTGCCTACGTATTCGATGGAAATAGCTCCATTGTTTTCGTCCCTTCTGAGACAACTCTTATTCGTGTCGATATATAAGGCTTTTGCTGAATCGTTATCTGCGGAAAATAATAGCAGGCTGGCGGCTATGCAGATGGCTGAGAAGAAAATCGATGAAAAGTTAAATGATTTAACCCAAGCTTATCGTAATCAACGACAAGTGAATATTACCGAAGAAATTTTGGATATCACGGCGAGTTTCGAGGTTCAGAGAGAACAGCAATAAAACCTTGGATGTAATCAAATTACCTAATTTAAAATGATAGCTAATGATCCGACCCGACACCAATAATGCATATCGACTGGCTGCCTTTTTGATCATAGCGGTTATTACAGTATATATCATGGTAGTTGCCCAATCTATATTATTGCCGCTGGCCTGGGCACTGTTGATATCACTTTTAATACTGCCTATCGTTCAATGGCTCGAGGAAAAAAATGTTGCAAGACCGGTGGCCATCATCCTGGTGCTTATTGTAGTGACTTCGGTATTTGGATTTATTTTTTACCTGTTGTCTATTCAAGTTGTTGGCATTTTGAATGATGTGCCGGCTTTAACGCGAAAGCTAAATCAATGGGTGGGTAATATGCAGCAATATGCCGAGAACAATTGGGGAATATCACACGAAATGTTTTCGCGCCAGATCGCTACTTCGATATCCGATATGATTGGAGCATTTTTGGTGGAGATCAGAAATTCGATATCTACTGTATTTCAGGCCATCACCTTGATCACCGTGATCCCCCTTTATATATATTTCATGCTCTACTATCGTGATCTTTTTTACGATGGTTTTTTACGGATCGTTAAAAATTACCAAAAGCAGGCCACTTCGCTGGTAAGCAAAGTAAATAATATAGTGCAGCGCTATCTTTTCGGGATGTTAATAGTGACGATCATTATCGGCGTGCTGTTCTATATTGATTTAATAACGCTGGGTATTGATTATGCTTTTTTCTTTGCCACCTTACTTGCCGTGTTCAACCTGATACCCTATGTCGGCGTCATTGTTAGTTCGCTGGTAGTTATCCTTTATTCTCTGGTGATTACAAACTCATTATTCTATCCACTGGCCCTGCTAATATCCCTGTGGTTTATTCAATTTCTGGAAAACAATTTTATAACTCCCTTTGTGGTCGGCACCCGGGTAAAGGTAAATCCTATGGCGGCGTTGATTGCGATATTTGCCGGATCCAGTGTTTGGGGCATCTCGGGGATGGTACTTTTCCTGCCGTTAGTTGGTGTAATTAAAACGGTGTTCGATGAGATAGAAGCATTACGTCCGTTTGGGATGATGCTGGGAACCAAGCGTGATGAAGATGAAAAAGCGGAGAAGAAAGTGGAGAATAACTCATAATGGCTAAGAATAGGTTCTCTTTAATATTTGATCTGCAGAAAATAATGAAAGGGACAAATAAAGCTTTTATTTTAGTCAAAAATTAGAGAACCGGCTTTTCGAAACTTAATTTGATGGACAA
>Ga0102959_1000039_pt1 | contig 41078 bp, 37 predicted proteins | sample SalPonF2_B_D2_MG_FD_84520 | JGI IMG/M metagenome (GOLD analysis project Ga0102959, IMG submission 84520) | Salt pond soil microbial communities from South San Francisco under conditions of wetland restoration - Salt Pond MetaG SF2_B_D2_MG ...
AAAGACTTTGTTTTCTTAACTGGCGAAGATAAGGTGGCATTAAAGATTTCCAAGTCGGATATCAACTCCATGATGAATATGTTTAGCGATAAGAGCAGTTCATCCCAGCCCAGTAAGAAGGTTGATAAAATCAATTATGAAAAAACCGGAGATACCAAGACAATCAAAGGGTATAAGTGCGAGAAATTCATTTTTCATGACAAGGATAATGAAAACAAAAAGACCTTGGTTTGGATGACTAAAGGCATTGATATCAACTGGGGAATGCTGGCAGAACCCTGGGGTAATAAAGTAGATGAAATGTTTTCTGATGAATTGCCTACCGACATAATTTTTAAGCAAAAGTATTTTCCGTTGAAAGCGGAGTCTTACAACAATGACAAATTGGTTTCGATGTTTGAGGCGAGCGAGATAAATAAGTCTTCAATAGCCCGTGCCATGGTACAGGTGCCCTCTGGTGTTAAAGTACTTAGCTTCCAGGATTATTTGTTCCAAAAGATGAGCAACCAACAATAAAACAGGAGAGCAAAATAGTTTGTCAACCTTATTCAGGGATTGACAATGACTCACGACTCATTACTCATTACTCATTACTCACTACTCAAGACCCACTACTCACTACTACTTTTCATATTACCCATCAGATACATGTCGCCGGTAGGTTGTTGAGCGCCTCCCTTGCGTTCGAGGGTAATGGCAAAAGCATTGGCTGACTGCTGCTCATTGGCTTGAACCATCTTGTCGATTTTAAAGAAATTTACGCCCTTGTCGTTAGTTGCAAAAACACCAGCGCTGACAGGCTTATTATCATTGATGATCCATAACTGGTAATTTTTATCCTTAGGTGTAGGCGGTAAATTTGAAACTTGTAGCAATGCTTGCTGCTTTTTTGGATCCCAGATAATCTTGCCGTAGCCATTGGGATTGACCTCCATCCCAGACATGATTACCATATCCACATCACGTGAGCCTAGCATAGAAAGTAGCTCTTCTTTTTTCTGCAGTTCATTTTTAAGCTGGACAATTTGTGTTTTTTGATGGGAGACTTGAGATCGTAAGTTAAAAGCGTAAAACACCAGACTCAAGCTCACAATAAGCAATGCAAAAGAGACCGAAATAGCAAAAGCTTGCCAGTTAAATTCCGTATCTTCAGTTTCTGAAACTCCAGATTCAGATGCGCCCATTTTATCGGAAACGCTTTCGATTTCTTGTTTTTCTTTTTGGGATGTGATTTCAGCAATCAAGCGTTTCTTTACCGAATCAGTGGGCTTGGCAGGTTCTACGGTGAAGGCCAGTTGATTAGCTGCAGAAGCTAGTGATTCAAAGAGCTTTTGTTCTTCTTCAGAGGCATGTTCGAGCATTTGCTCAAATTTTCTGCATCCTTCCGCATCCAGCGAATGGAGGACATATCCAGCGCACAGCTCTTCAAACTTTTCGTTATGGGATTTTCCGTCAGCCATCAGTTGATATTATTTCTCCCAGAATATGTCGCAATTTCATCATTCCCAGCTGGCTACGGGCTTTAACTAATTCTAGTGGAATATTTAGATAATTAGCGATTTCTGATTGGGTCATCCCGCGATAGTAAGCAATTTTTATAACCTCACGTTGCTCTTGGGGGATTTCAAGCAAGGCTTTGTTGACTAATTCGGCACGATTAGAAAAGATCGTTGTTTTTAACGGGTCGTGTTTGTCTGCTGCCAGTGAAAATAGAGGTTCACAAATGTTTGCCGACTGTTTTTGTTGTGTCTTATCTTCTTTCGAGCGAATGCGATCAATAGCGTTATTACGGGCAAGTGTAACTATCCAACTATACACATTGCCTCGCTTTTCGTTAAATGAATCGGCTTTATTCCAGATATTGACGAACGTTTCCTGAAGGGTGTCTTCAGCTTCCTCTCTATTCTTTACAATAGAAACGATTATTCCAAACAACAGCCGTTTGTATAAATCGTAAAGCTCTTCGAGCGCTTTTGATTCACGCTGTTTGATACGCTTTATTAATTCCAGTTCGTCATCAGAATTGCCCCGGATCGCCTTTCTGATGGTAGCTAGTAATAAGACTATAAGCACGTTATTATCTCATTATTCGAAGGACTTACAATTCCCTGTTATACACTGCCTACGCAATGATCGGCGGAGTAGTTTTTTTCAAAAGAAAATTTGTTCAAATCCCAAAATTCTATTAGGCTAAACCACGAAAATATAACAAGAACTTATGAACTATCTGAATTTTGTCCTGGCTACTTAGAATGACGTTAGTGGTGTCTGTCTTGATGGCGCCAGCTGTTATATATTTATCTTGGCGATATTATGCTGCTGTGGAGAATCTTTTGCCAACAAAATCTTGGCCAAGATATATCTTGCCACTTTTTCTGTGTTCCTTTTATTTGTTTCCCATTGGTTCGCTGATTTTCTATTGGCTTAATGGCGGGATCGACATACTTGCTTTTTCTCATTTTCTGGATTACTGGTTTTGGCTCGGACTAATATTTGTATATGCATTGGCAACTTGGATAATTATTGCGGATGTGGTTAAACTGTTATTCCAATGGATGAGCGACAAAAGAACGCTCATAAACCGTCTTTATGGCTGGGGAATACTGCTGCTATTCATAATAATATCTTTCTACACTGGCTTTAAAACGTTTAAAGATACAACAGAAATCCGTACTCAGAATATCGATCTGAAAGTCAGTGATTGGCCTAGCCGATTAGACGGATTTAAAATTATCCACATTTCAGATATCCATGCCGATGAATATACGGGTCAAAAGAAAATTGCCCGGTATATTCATGAGGTGAATAAGTTACAGCCGGATTTGATCATTTTTACCGGCGATTTGATTTCTTACGGAACCGATTATATCAAGATGGCTGCCCGCGAATTGGGCAAAGCAAAAGCACCCTATGGTACAATAGCTGTGGTAGGAGACCATGATTATTGGGCTGGTGTAGAGAATGTGAAACGGGCTTTGGCAGAAGAGGGTATTCCCACGGTTCAGGATTCAAACTATACGGTTGCAGTTGATAGCTCAACCCATGTATTGTTTACCGGAGTAACCCAGGTTTATAGTAAAAAGGTGCTGCCAGCAGTCGCTGATTCATTATCCCAACATTCTGGAGCTGCTTCGCTCAAAATCTTTGCTACTCATCAGGTAGCTGATTTTTTGATTAAGGATGCGCAAAAATATCGCTATGATATAATGCTAGCCGGCCATACTCACGGAGGACAGGTACGGGTTCCATTCATGGGAATGAATTTTTCCCCGTCTAATTTAGAAACCGATTTTATTAGTGGAATTTTTCATTTGAGAAAATTAGTCCTAAACGTAAATAACGGTCTGGGATTTACGCTTGCTCCTATTCGGTATGATGCTCCACCAAATATTTCGGTTATCCGTCTGACTGCAAACCGTGATTCGTAATACATGATGTGCATGAGAAGTGCTAATCTCGGTACTTTCTCTTTGTATATATGCGTTGCTAGAGTTAGGCCAACGCTTTCTTAATCTTGTTGAATAAGCTCCATCATTTGTTCAGGGTCAGTCGTCGGCAGCTCGCAGCTATAATTCTGGCAGACATATGCGGTGGCTTTGCCGTCTTTCATCCCAAAATCAGCAAGAAAAGGAGCCAGCTCTCTAATCTTTTCATCCTCAGGATCGTTGACCAGTACCACCGAATTGGGCAGAAAGCCATCCCGCAAAATATTCAGCATGTGTTTTGTATCAGGATCATCTTTTTTACCGGCAATAATGATTTCCTGGGAATTACCGCTGGCAAAATCTACGCTTTGGAGAGCAAATCCGAAGCTCGTTGGTGCTTTCCGTATATTATCCGCAAATAGTCGATGCATTTGATCAACCATATCCTCCCATTCGGGATTCCCGGTAAGGCGTCCCAGCCGTAGCAGGTTCATCATAGCTACTGAATTGCCAGAAGGCAGAGCGCCATCATAAATTTCTTTCTTTCTTCCCAGGAGCTCCTCGGCGGATTCCGATGTGAAATAAAAGCCACCATTTTCTTCATCCCAAAAGTCTGTAATAAACTTTTCATTGAGGGTGATTGCCTGAGCAAGATATTTCGACTTAAACGTAGCTTCATAGAGTTCGATGAGTCCCCAAATCAGGAAAGCGAAATCATCGGCGTGAGCTTCGATTGCAATGTCTCCCTCCCGGAACCGGTGTTTGACAGTATTATTATTTTGCAGCAGTTCTGAGGAAATAAAATCCCAGCATTTACGGCTCTGTTCGATATATTGCTCCTTTTGAAATACCCGGCCGGCTTTGGCCAGAGCTGCTATCAAGAGTCCGTTCCAGTCAGTAAGAATTTTATCATCAAGCAGCGGATGTACTCGTTTTTCCCGGGCTACCATCAGCTTTTGACGTATTCTTTCGAGATGAGAAGCCAATTCGTCTTCTTCCATATCCCGCTCCTGAGCCAGTTCTGCGAGCGTCTTTCTCAGGTGGGGGATATTCTTACCGGTTTGCTGTCCGCTCGATTCATCTTGGTAGTTGCCAGTTTCTTCGAAGTTAAACACCTCTATAGCCAGTTCGGCTTCAGGTGTTGGTAGTATATCCCGGATTTCCGAAATGCTCCACACATAAAATTTTCCCTCTTCGCCCTCACTGTCGGCATCTTCGGCTGAATAAAAACCGCCTTGCTTATCCTGCATTTTTCTCAGTACGTAAGCAGCTATTTCTTCCGCTGTCCTTTTAAAAAGCTTCTCTTTCGTTCGCTGCCAGGCTTCGGTGTAGGCGATCATTTGCATGGCCTGATCATAGAGCATCTTTTCAAAATGGGGGACCAGCCATTTTCGGTCGGTGGAATAGCGGTGAAAGCCGAGGCCAATATGATCAAAAATTCCTCCCAACCGCATTTTTGTTAGCGTTTTTTCGACCATGGATAACGCTTTGGAACCTCTTTTTCTCAGGCTATAGCGCATCAGAAACATCAGGTTGTGAGAACTCGGGAACTTCGGTGCACTGCCAAATCCACCATACACCTCATCAAATTGTTGTTCGTACTGTTGATAGGCTTCATCTAATGCTTCAGCAGTTAGTTGATTATCAGGCTCAAAACCGCTTGATTCTTGAAAGGCACCGATGATTTCATCCGTTGAGTTCGTGATTTTTTCCCGCTCGTTTTCCCAAAGCTGGGAGATCCATGGAATAAGTTCACGCATCCCAGGCCGGCCGCTACGTCCTCGTTTGGGGATATAGGTTGCAGCGTAAAAGGGTTTCTTATCGGGTGTTAAAAGCACATTTAAAGGCCATCCACCACTGCCGGTCAGCATTTGGCATACCAGCATATACGTATGGTCGATATCGGGGCGTTCTTCACGATCGACCTTAATATTTACGAATGACTCGTTCATCATCGCAGCAATTTCTTCATCTTCAAATGATTCATGTGCCATTACATGGCACCAGTGGCAGGTGGCATAGCCAATAGATACGAATACAGGCTTATCTTCCTCCCGGGCTTTTTCGAACGCCTCTTCGCCCCAGGGATACCAATCCACCGGATTATCGGCATGCTGCAGCAGGTATGGACTGGATTCTTCAGCAAGCTGATTTTTTCTTTTGCCGGATGAATCATCCATAAAAATTATTTGATATCTTTTGTAAAACGTTTGCTGTAATCAACCAAAAATCGATTGTAATCCTCGTCGATAAGATTAGAGGAGATCAGGAAATCAGCTGAAGAACGGTTGCAGGCCATCGGGATATTATACAGAACGCCAATCCGCAGGAGTGCTTTCACATCTACATCGTGAGGCTGGGCCTGTAGCGGATCCCAAAAGAAAATCATAACATCGATATCATTTTGGGAGATCGCTGCCCCGATCTGAAGGTCGCCCCCCAGCGGACCGCTTTGAAACCGGTGTATCTCCAATCCTACTTCATCAGCGATCATCTGTCCTGTGGTACCGGTGCCAAACAGCTTATGTTTGGAAAGAGAACCCGAATTGAACTCGCACCAATCAATAAGATCGGATTTACGATGATCGTGGGCAATGAGTGCGATATTCTTTTTCTTCTTCATTTTTTTGCTGCCGTGCGCAATGGGCGGATCGGCATTCTTATAGCTTTTACTCATTTGTAATGTTAATTAGGGTGAATATTGAGGAATCAACGAATAAGATTATGATTCTGCTAGAATGGGTAAGCTAAAGTAAGTAAGAGTAGCTCTCAAGTAAGAAATGAAGAAAAATTGTCCGATTATATTACGAGGCGCAATGGCGTTTTATCAATCTTGATGCTTTTGACCTGAAACGATTCACTGTTAAATCCTTTCAACTGCGCATCAATATTTTCTACTATGTTGATATCTTTAAAATCTTCAAGAATTTGCCGTATGTCGCTATCTACTTTTGAGCATGCAACGTGAGAAATAATGACCTCATTTTCAGAAGCGAAATCTACAAAACGAGACGCGATGTTAACGGTGGATCCGAAATAGTCGATACGATTATTTAGGTTAACGGCCACACAACTGCCGTGATGAATGCCGGCTTTAAGCTGAAAAGTATTATGGAACCGTTCATCTTCTGATAGAATCTTCTGAGCTTTCAGATAGGCCCGAAGGGCTTGATAGGGATTGCAGAAGACCGCCATTATTGAATCGCCAATGGTTTTTACAATCGCGCCATCTTCTTCTGCCACTGTCTGATTTAAGATCTCGAAATGATCAATAACCTGCCCGACCGCCTTGTCGTCGCCCTCTTTATTGTACATGCCCGTCGAGTTAAAGAGATCGGTAAACATCAGGGTAAGATTATCAACAGAAATTTTCTCACCTTTGGGCAGAACCTCATTGGTAAACAAAGTCCTGAACAATTGCGAAGAAGTAGCTTTTGCAGCACTTACTTCATTATTGTCCCACGTAGAACGTTCCAGCGAGATGATCTGTGGCCTACCGCTTTTATTTTCAAAGCTCAAATTCGGATCCGATGCAATAGTAACCTCTTCTCCCCGCAAGCCTTGTTTAAAAATAGCAATATGAACGGTATCCTGACCTCCTTTTTTAACATGCACGGTAGCCGTACCATCTGAATGATTGCTGCGGAGTGTGTAGGTACCTTTGGGCAAATGCGTTCTCAAAAACCGTTTATCCCCGGGTTTTAAATATTGCTGGACGAGTATATGAGGTTTTTTTTGCGGACCTTGCAGGCAATATTGCGAAGGGTCAATTTTTCTGATAAGAGGATTTGGCGTGAAGCTCAACTGCAGACTTTTATTGAAATTGACATTAAACTTATGATCGCAGTGATTGCAATGGATGGGTTCGTGGATCTGGTTTAACGTTTTTTCGGATTGTTGAACCGTACGGCAAGTCGGGCAGCGCAAATCCCATTTAAAATTCAACAGACCAGCTTTAGCCGCATATATAAACGTTTCAAAAACCTCTTTTCGATCGAAGTTCCAAACCTCCGCCATTTCATAAGGTTGAATGCGCTGAAGTTCCAAATCATCAGCCTTCCGTAAATAGGCAATAAGTTTCTCCAAGATTATCTTATTGGTTTGGGGATCCAATTCTTGCCTCATTTGCTGCAGGCGTTTCTCACCGCCTCTAACCAAATGACGTTCCTGAGAAATTTGAAAAGATTTGCGCCCCTGAAGAGCCAACGTATCATAAGAGTGAACCGCCTTTTTGAGCCGTCGCCTTACAATAGTTTTTAGTTTAAAAGTCGTTAAAAGCGAAAGGATGCTAAATCGTCGCGGACTTACCCTTAGTTCACAAATCAATTCGGTGCCTTTCTCATTTGGTTGCAAATCAACCTGAATTCCCAAATCTTTGTATGGCCCCGACTGATAGTGACGCTTAACACCGAATCGAAACGGATACTCCCACTCGAAAGGTTCCTCTTCCCAAACTTCATATCGATTGATTCCATTATAAGCGAGCTGTAAAAATCCGGGTTTAACTTTTTGAGAGATATCGGTTTTATGAATAGACGGATATTTGAGATCCCTGAATAGCCGGTTAGTATCGGTGATATACGGCCAGAGCTCTTTCGGCAATGATTGAAGTTGCCAATTCCATGAAATATATATGGGTTCTTTATTGAACATTAATCCCGTTGATTTAGTACCGAAAATCGACTGTTAATTTGCTTCGTGAATTAGTGTTGTAAGCTTTATATTTAGCATCCTTTATTACAAAGAGAATTGAAATCCCTAATTGTTACAAATTTTTGATAAATAATATGGCAATAGAAAGAACCCTTACGATTTTAAAACCGGATTGTGTACGCAAAAAGTTGATCGGCGAAGTTACCCAACGAATTCAGGAAGCCGGTTTTGAAATTGTAGCGATGAAAATGACACGCTTAACCAAGGATACCGCTGGCGGATTTTATGCCGTACACAAAGAACGTCCTTTTTACGATGAGCTCTGTGAATTTATGAGCAGTGGACCCTGTGTACCGATGATTCTGGAAAAGGAAAATGCAATTGAAGATTTTCGGGAGTTTATTGGGGCGACTAATCCTGAAGAAGCAGAAGAAGGTACGATTCGAGCCGATTTTGCCGACAGCGTAGGTGAAAATATTATTCACGGATCAGATTCGGTTGAGAACGGCAAGAAAGAAGCTGCCTTTTTCTTTAGCGAAGCAGAAGTGGTAGCAAATAAAGCATAAACAATATTACAAGAGTATGCGGGCATTCCTGGCAATCATTTTTCTCTGCATCAGTATTTTTTCCCAGGGATGCATTAACTCATCGCAGTCTCAGCCCGTAGTTAAAGTCGGTGCTAAAGTTTTGTTGGATGAGCACTTGCCGGAGCTTAATAACAAGCGTGTAGGGCTGGTTATGAATCCCACCGCACGAGTTGAAGGCTCGCATATGCTGGATACCCTTTTAAGCCGAGACGTTAATATAACGGCTCTTTTTGCCCCAGAACATGGTTTCCGGGGAAATATGGGAGCCGGAGAAACTATTAAAAACGGGGTAGATCAGGCAACTGGTCTCCCCGTTTTTTCTCTTTATGGGAAGACGCGCAAGCCGACTCCCAGGCAGCTGAATAAAGTTGATCTGTTGCTTTTCGATATGCAGGATGTAGGAGCCCGTTTTTATACCTACAATGCAACGCTTGGCAATGTAATTGAAGCGGCGGCGGCTCAAAATGTACCGGTCTGGGTACTTGACCGGCCCAATCCCGCCGGAGGAAATTATATTTCCGGCTGGATGATGCACGATAACCACCGCTCATTTGTGGGCAAGTATCCGATTCCCATGGCCCATGGAATGACACTCGGAGAGTTGGCCAAAATGATGGTGGGTGAAGGATGGGTTGATCACGCGGAAGAAGCTCAAATTCGGGTAATTCCCATGAAGGGCTGGAAACGATCGATGAAATGGCCCGAAACAGCTTTAAACTGGTTTCCACCGTCCCCCAATTTGCCGACATATTCCAATGCACTGGCTTATTTGGGTAATGTATTATTTGAAGGTACCAACATTTCTGAGGGAAGAGGAACCCCCGACCCTTTTTTGACCATCGGGGCACCTCAAACACATCTATCAACCGAACAAATTACGAAGTTGAATAATGAATTCTCCGGCATTGAGGTAAAAACAATTACTTTTACGCCGAAATCTATTCCGGGGAAGTCATTACATCCCGATTTTGAGGGACAACAATGTCGCGGTGTGAAAATCAAGGTGACAAATCCGGATCAACTAGACCCGATAGCCTTTGGTGCCAAACTCTTGCAGGTTATGCTGGAAGACACGCCGGGTGCTCACCTTTTAGATTATATTCAAAAATTAACCGGCATCGATAAGCAAGAATTGTTGCAACAGTTGAAGGATGGATCCTATTTAGATCATTGGAAACAAACGGCTCGCAAATTTGCCAGGAAACGTAAGCCTTATCTTTTATACGATTGATAAGAATGATTAGCAGGCATTAGAAATACGTATTACGCATTCGCCTTCCGCTTCCATTCATAACACAGTAGCGCTGCGCTTACCGAAGCGTTCAGCGATTCAACCCGGTGTTCCATCGGGATACGGAACCGGTAATCACAATGCTCAAGTGTTTTTTTGCTGATGCCTTGTCCTTCGTTACCAATAACAAAAGCCAAGGGGCGATCTACTTCCAAATCCCAAAGTAGTTGTTCGCCATCCATATCAAGTCCTGCAATCCAGAATCTTTCATCCTTCAACTTTATGATGGCCTGGTTAAGATTCCCCACCCGCACAATAGGGATACGCCCTGCAGTGCCTGCGGAGGCTTTAAAGGCGGCAGCGTTCACTGGTGCTTGTCCATGTTTGGGCACCAGTACGGCTGAGATGCCTGCAGCAGCAGCTGTGCGTAAAATTGCTCCTAAATTCCCGGGATCCTCAATTTGATCCAGTAACAAAACAGCCGGATAAGTTGAAGTATCGATGGTATCGACCCATTGTCCAAAATCCTGGTACTGGACTTCACTCATCAGGGCAACCACTCCCTGATCGTTGACTTTGCCAACCAAATCAAAAAGTTTGGAACCTGGTACATGCGAAATGGGTATATGATATTGGGAAGCCAGATCAAAAATTTGAGATAGTTGTGAATCGTGAAGCGAATTACGCACAAAAATTTTTTCGATTCGGTCTGCTTCGTCTTTTAAGGCTTCGATGATGGGATTCCGACCATAGATGTAAATACTTGTATCTTTATCGGGCATAAATATTTATGGGATTGAAAATTGTGAAAAATAAGTTAACTTAAACTTACGGCTTATTTAAAAAGGGGAACTATTATGGCTAAACATGAATATCAGGATAATTGGTACCTGCATTCCGAGTCATCTAATATAAAGGATTCAGGATATAATTCTCGTGTTTCTAAGTTCGTAGATCGCACGCATACACTCGATACTTTTTATCTGATTGCAGGCGGATTTCAGGTTTTTTTGGGAACTGTTGTAATTACCATTTCTATATTGGGTATGATAAAACCTTTATGGCTTTCGACATTCCTGAGTATGCTTGCAAGTGTGACTACAATGATTGGTTTATATCTTATGTATATTACCGTTTCCAAATCGTATGACAATAATTCGTTATTACGAGAGGCAATGAAACGAGTAATGGAATCAAAAAATTAGCATGACGGATTTCAGCGATAGCAAAGAACAGGAACGACTCCAATCATATCTAAATATACATCTCAAAAAGGACGAACAATCGCTGTCGCCCGATGAGCAGATTGACAAGCTTCACAAAAGGGATCGCAACAAATGGATTCAGTTGGCTGTTAATATAGCAGCAATAGTCTTTTTCGGTTATTCCTTTTTATTTGACAATACCTTTAATCAAACCTTTTTTATCATAATTACCGTTGTATTTGTATTGAATGTTGGGCTTATTTTCTATCAGAAAAATCAAATTCATGAGATTATTGATTATCTGCAATGGAAAGAGGAAGACGAAAATTAATTTTCAGTGCTTATATTACTGCTTGTTAATTATCAAGCCTGCCTTATATGCCCGGTAAAATCCATCTGCCTTCGCTTTTCAAACCAAATAAAAAGGGAACAATTGTCATTGCACACCGTGGAGCCAGCGCTTATTGCCCGGAAAACACTATGATTTCCTTTGAACGTGCGGTTGAGCTTGATGCGGATATGATTGAGCTGGATGTGGTGCTTAGTAAGGATGGAGTACCGGTCATATTTCATGATGCAAAGCTAAATAAACATACGAATGGTAAGGGCTTTATAGGCAAACGAACTCTTCAGGAATTAAAAGCATTGGATGCTGGCGCTTGGTTTAGTACTGAGTTTGCGGGACAACAAATTCCTACTCTCGAAGAAGTATTGGATTTTGCATCCGGGAAGATTGCAGTGAATATCGAAATTAAAAAGCAGAAAAAAGATATTGATCCCGGAGTAGTAGAGCAGAAATGCCTGCAGCTGGTACGGGCATTCGATATGGAAAGACACGTACTGCTCTCAAGTTTTAATTATGAGGCTTTAGCCAGATTAAAGGGAATGAATCCCCAGATTCCACTGGCATTGCTGTATGATCGTTCTCAATCTAATCAAATGCTGCCCCATGAATTAGTCCAAAAATATCAGGTGGATGCTTTTAATTGTAGCTATCGAGAGCTAAACGGCAAGCGATTGCATAGTTTAAAAGAATATCATATCCCCAGTTTTATATATACAGTGAATCAAGAGAGTAAAATGAGAAAGCTAATCGATAGGGGGATTACCGGAATTTTTACCAATAAGCCAGACCTGCTCAATCAGGTAATTGAATCATATCATGAATAAAGCATTGCTATTAAGGCAAAAAAATTCCTAAAAATTATTTATAATGGTTTGAATGGTGAGCGGAAACCTTCTATTTTTGATCTTCACTAATCAAACAACTCTTTTTCATGGCCACAAAATACATTTTTGTAACGGGTGGGGTTACGTCTTCGCTCGGAAAAGGAATTATATGCGCATCGCTTGGGCGTCTTCTGGTTGCCCGGGGATTGCGTGTGACTATCCAAAAACTTGATCCATATATTAATGTTGATCCCGGCACGATGAATCCCTATGAGCACGGGGAAGTTTATGTTACCGAAGACGGAGCGGAGACGGACCTCGATCTGGGACATTACGAGCGTTTTTTGGATATCAAGACGTCGCAGGAAAATAATGTAACCACTGGTCGCATATATAATGATGTTATTTCCAAGGAACGCCAAGGGGCTTATTTGGGTAAAACAGTGCAAGTGATCCCGCACATCACGGATGAAATCAAGTCGCATATTTTAGCGCTGGGGGAATCCGGTAATTATGATGTGGTCATAACCGAAATCGGTGGTACGGTCGGTGATATCGAGAGTTTGCCTTATATCGAAGCTGTTCGACAGCTGCGATATGATGTGGGGCGTAAGAATACGCTGTCCATCCACCTTACGTTGGTACCATATCTTTCGGCGGCTCGTGAATTGAAGACCAAGCCTACCCAGCACTCAGTAAAGACACTTTCCGAAAGCGGACTCCAGCCGGATATTATTGTAGCACGATCGGAATATGAGCTTGATGAGACGATCCGTAAAAAAATTGCCCAGTTCTGTAATGTAGAGATTCAGGATGTGATCGCATCCCTTGATGCCGAAAGTATTTATCAGGTGCCTTTACTTATGCAAGGCGAGGGACTTGATGAGCGGGTGATAGAAAAGTTGGAACTGCAAGCCAAAGAACCGGACCTGGAGCAGTGGATCGGCTTTGTGGAAGCAGTTCGTAATCCATCCGCCGAAATAACTATCGCCTTAGTTGGGAAGTACGTAGAGCATCACGATGCTTATAAATCAATCGTGGAGGCGTTTATCCATGCCGGTGCAGTGAACGGCTGTTCCGTAAATATTCGCTGGATACAGTCAGATGATTTGACGGAGGGTAATATCAAGGATATGCTTGAAAATGTGACGGGCATTTTGGTAGCACCCGGTTTTGGCGGACGTGGTATCGATGGAAAGTTGGCAGCGGCCAAATATGCCCGTGAGAATGAAATTCCTTATTTCGGTATTTGCCTGGGAATGCAATGTGCAGTGATCGAGTTCGCTCGCGATGTGTGTGGTTGGAAAACGGCTAACAGCACCGAGTTTGATGAGGATACCGAATATCCTATTATTGATCTGATGCCGGATCAAAAAAATATTGAAGATAAGGGGGGCACCATGCGTCTTGGCTTGTATGATTGCAAGATCAAGAAAGGAACTAAGGCCTACCAAGCGTATGGCAAAGAACTTGTGCAGGAACGACACCGTCATCGGTACGAGGTAAATAACAATTTGCGATATAAGCTGGTTGAAGAGGGTATGACGCTTGTTGGTTTCAATCCCGAACGGGATCTTGTCGAGATCGTGGAACTGCCGGATCATCCTTGGTTTGTTGGGGTGCAATTCCATCCGGAGCTTTGCTCGACGGTGAATAATCCCCAACCACTTTTTGTGGATTTCGTCAAAGCCAGCCTCAAATATGGCAAAGAGCATAATCTTGCTATCCCCGTAAAACGTAAAAAGGCCGTTGCTAATTAACAGACATGCCGGCGGATTCTTCCGACTTTAGTCAAAAGTTACGTGTACGAATTTGTGGCTTGTTAATTGAGGATGATGCTATTTTATTGGCTAACATCCATTCTCCGGTCACCAATCGTTTGGTTTGGATTCCGCCCGGCGGGGGATTGGAATTTGGCGAAACGATGGAGGAATGTCTGAAGCGAGAATTTTTAGAAGAGACTCATCTACAGATCAAAGTTGGGAATCTTATCCATATAAATGAGTTGGTTAAGTTACCTTTCCATGCTTTGGAATGGTATTTCGAAGTAGAGAAGGATGGCGGTAAAATTGGACTGGGGTATGACCCGGAGCTGCGGGACGATAAACAGTTACTTAACGATTTGCAGTGGATACCGATTAGCCGTTTATCTGAGTTATCATTTGCTCCTCAAAGTTTATTACCGAAATTGCAGGATTGGAAGAACCGCTTTTCTTATCCGATATTCGCAGGCTATGAGGAGTAATGTATTTTTTATCTTTTACGGATTGTCATAAATTTAGGCGCATAATTCCAACCAATTTATTTCTCATGGTTATTTCACGCTATTCAATTTTACTTGTGCTGTTTTTTACAGTAATTAGTTTATCCTGTAAACAGGAGGAGGGAGAAGTGACTACGGTCATTCAAAATGTGAAGGGCTATACTTTCTATCATGGACAGCTGGAAGAATTTTCTGCACTTGCATTTAAAAATGGCAAAGTAGTTGATGTTTATAGTGATACCACTTTTAAAAAAGATCCAACTACGAAAGTTATTAATGGTAATGGCAAGGTGATGTTACCTGGCCTAACGGATGCGCACGGTCATGTAATGAGTCTTGGCTTCCAGGAGTTGCACGTCAATTTAAGAGGTACCCAGTCGCTTGATGAGACCCTGCAGCGAGTTAAGGATTATGCCGATCAATATCCTGATTTAAAGTGGATCCAGGGAAGAGGCTGGAATCAAACGCACTGGGCTATCAATCGTTTCCCTATGGCAAAGGAATTGGATAAGATAATCAGTGACCGACCCGTTTGGCTGAGTCGTGTGGATGGCCATGCAGGGTGGGCAAATACCAAAGCTCTGGAGATGGCGGGGATCACCAAAGACACTAAAGATCCGGATGGCGGAAAGATTATTCGCGATAAGAATGGAAATCCGACGGGTGTTTTTGTAGATGGAGCTACCGAATTGATCGCCTCAAAAATTCCCGAACCCACACAGAAAGAGAAGAGGTTGGCCCTGGAAAAAGCTTTGGCCCAATTCCGAAGCCACGGCTTGACGAGCGTCCATCATGCGGGAATTTATAAGGATACCTGGAATCTTTATAAGGATTTTGCTGACAATGGGAAACTTACGACCCGAATCTATGCCATGATTCGTGGTACCGGAGATAATTTCGATGAGCTCTCCCAAAATGGCCCTATCAAATCCTACGATAACGATTTGCTATCATTGCAAAGTGTGAAGCTATATGCTGATGGAGCACTCGGAAGCAGAGGAGCGGCAATGCTAGAACCGTATTCTGATGATCCTGATAATAAGGGATTACTGTTTCATAGCCAGGAGGAGATGAACCATATGGTGTTAAAGGCAATGTCGCACGGCTATCAGACTAATATCCATGCCATTGGGGACGCCGCCAATCGCCAGGTATTAAATGCCTTCGAAAATGCCAAAGATAGCTTGGGTGACCAGGGACTTAGGAATCGCATTGAACATGCCCAAATCGTAGCTCTGTCTGATATTCCAAGATTTAAAAAGTTAAATATTATTGCTTCGATGCAGCCCACACATGCTACCAGTGACATGAATATGGCAGTGAATCGTATTGGGCCGGAACGTATTAAAGGTGGTTATGCTTGGCAGACATTCTTAAAACAGGGTACTGTTGTTGCTTCAGGTTCTGATTTCCCTGTTGAGCATGTAAATCCGTTTTATGGAATTTATTCAGCCGTTAGCCGGCAGGATCACCAGGGGAATCCTAAAGGGGGATGGTATCCCTCAGAACGAATGACCCGTAAGCAGGCTTTTCGGTCGTTTACGCTCGATGCCGCCTATGCAGGTCATCAGGAAAAAATATTGGGTAGCCTTGAACCGGGTAAATGGGCCGATTTTGTATTGGTCGATCGTGATATTTTTGAGATTCCGGCGATACAGATTTGGCAAACCAAAGTATTAGAAACTTGGCTGGCCGGGAAAAAAGTATATTCTGCCAATATTTAGAAATTTTAGTTTATTAATTATTTCATGAAGATCCGCTTAGAGCAGCTTAATCCGACTATTGGTGATATTAGAGGGAATGTAGCCTTGATTAAAGAGGCTATGTTTCGGGCTCAGCAAGATGATGTCGATCTTCTGGTCCTGCCAGAGCTTGTGATTTGTGGCTATATCCCCATGGATTTGCTTGAAAGACCATATTTTCTAGAGCGTATTTATGAGGCAAATCAGCAGATTATAGCGTTGAGCAAGGAATTTGCGGTCTTATTTGGTACCGTTACTCCGAATGATTTGGATTACGGCAGGAAATGTTATAATAGTGCATTGTTAGTTCAGGAGGGAGAAATTTTGTCTGAAGTGCATAAAACGTTGCTGCCAACCTATGATGTTTATGATGAACAGAGATATTTCGAGCAAAATAAATCGTTTGATTGTGTTGAGTTTAAGGGTGCAACGATAGGCATTACGGTTTGTGAGGATATATGGTATAATTTTAAACTACCATATTTGACTTACGAAATAAATCCAACTAAAGAGTTGGTAGATCGGGGAGCTCAAGCAATTTTTAATGTATCAGCTTCTCCTTACACACACAATAAGCCTGTGAGCAGGAAACAGATGCTGCAGGAACGTGTCCGAAATCTAGAAGTGCCAATTTTCTACACCAATCAGGTAGGAGGTCATACTGAATTGATTTACGACGGTGATTCAATGGCCCTTAATAGTGATACCGAGGTGGTTGCCAGGGCGCCATTGTTTGAACCGGCATTTATTGACACCGTGTGGGAGCCTGAGAGAGATGTAGTAAAACAAGTTGGCAACGAAGCTGTTGCAATTGCTTCTAAAATCGAACGAGCTTTTCATGCACTGGTTTTGGGTCTGCAAGATTATTTACAAAAAACTGGGATTACGGAGAAAGTAGCTTTAGGCTTGAGTGGAGGCATTGATTCGGCTTTGGCAGCTACGATCGCCACTGAGGCTTTGGGCGCCGAAAATGTGGTTGGTATCACTATGCCATCTGAATTTTCTTCCGAAGGCAGTATCTCTGATTCCCAAAAGTTGGCAAATAACTTGGGTATTGAGCTGCATCATCTGCCAATAAGAAATATTTACAACCAATTTGAAGATACTTTATCTCCTCTTTTTAGCAACACCAGTTTCGGTGTAGCGGAAGAGAACTTGCAGCCACGAATTCGCAGCACATTATTAATGGCTTTCTCCAATAAGTTTAATTATATGCTGTTGAATACTGGTAATAAATCGGAATTAGCGGTCGGCTATTGTACATTATATGGCGATATGGCCGGGGGATTAGGTATTATTACCGATTTGTACAAAACTGAAGTATATAAGATGGCTCATTGGTTAAATAATGAGTATTTTCAAAAAGATGTTATCCCCAAGGATATTCTGGAAAAACCACCGAGTGCCGAGCTACGTCCAGATCAGAAAGACACCGACAGTTTGCCAGATTACGATAGGTTGGATAGTATCCTGAAAGCATATATTGAGGAACAACTTTCCAATGAAGAAATATCTGCAAAGGGATTTGAGCTAGAGCTTGTAAGTCGCATTACTGCCTTGGTTGACCGAATGGAATACAAGCGCTATCAGGCTGTACCGGGTTTGAAAGTAAGTGACAAGGCTTTTGGGTCGGGACGTCGATGGCCGCTAGCCCAAAAATGGACAGAAAATTGTTAATGATTTATGCTAAACATATTTTATAGTCGTTAGCATATTGGTAAAATAAATGGGAAATTTTTTGTCACATTTAAGAAATTGGAATATTGTAAATAATAACGTTTCAACACGACAATCATCTATGCAAAAACAGCTATACTTGACCTTAGTACTCATCCTGAGTGTTGGCTTGGTACCGGGGATTGCTCAAAAGGCAGATACCACAAAAATACAGATAAAAGAAACACCCATGCCCGTCAAGTATCTTCCATTTAACAATCCAATGGTTAAACGGGATAATGATTTTGTTCCGAAGGATCATAACGAGGAACATAAGCTTGATGATTTTCAGAAAGGTATCATGCAACAAATTGCAGATATCTATGAGATGCAGGTCAAAGCTATGAAATCTGAAGTGGGCAATGATCCTTTAAATGCAGAAAAGCATATTACTAATGCACTTAATTCAATACAGGATTTGCTTGATACTTATCCCGAAGTTCAATCCGACCGACGATTTAGTGAATTATATCGATCGGTAATGACAGAATACCGGAAATTTTATGGAATCAAGGATTCTTCCAGGGAAGTGAATGGAGAGATATTTTCTATCCAGAAAGAGCTGAACTCCAGTAATGACGATTGGATGAAGGAAGGATACCGCTTACCTGATAATATCACGACTTCAAAATCAGCAATCCGGTTGGTTCAGAATCGGCAGGTAAATCGTCATTTGATGTATTTTACGCTTAAGCGTCCGGAAGTTATGGAAACATGGCTTAAACGTTCTGAGAAATATTTTCCGATGATGAAACGTATTTTTAAGCAAGAGGGATTGCCTACAGAGCTTGTGCATATGGCCATGGTAGAAAGTGGGTTGAATCCCCGTGCCCGCAGCTGGGCGGCAGCCTCTGGAATGTGGCAGTTTATTCGGGCTACGGGATCAATGTATGGTTTAGAAGTGAATTGGTGGGTGGATGAACGACGTGACCCCGAAAAAGCAACTCATGCCGCAGCGCGACACCTCAAGGATTTATACAATATTTGGGGCGACTGGTATCTGACAATAGCAAATTATAATATCAGTCCCCGTGGATTGAAACGTGCAATTCGTGCTGCTGGCGAAAAAGATTATTGGGATGCCTTGCCTTATTTGCCGCGTGAAACCCAGGGATATGTTCCTGGATTTATTGCTGCTACTATTATTGATAAAAATCGTAAAGCATTTGGATTTAAGGAAGATTATGATGTCAAGCCTTACGACTATGTTATTCAGGAAGTGGCCCCGCTTATGCCGCTTGATAAATTGGCGGATGCGGCTGGTATAACTACGGAGAAGTTGAAAAAGTATAATCCGGAATTATTGCGCTGGGCTACGCCTCCGGGACATAAGTACCCGCTAAAATTACCTGTGGGTACAAAAAAGCGTTTTGCTGAAAACTATAAAAAGATACCTAAGAACCAACGTAGCCAAAACGTAGCTATGCATACTGTACATCGCGGCGAGACACTTGGTTATATTGCACGAAAATACGGTACCACGGTAAGAGCACTGTATGCGACTAACAAGAATCTTTCCAGTACCATATATCCGGGGCAAAAAATTGTGGTACCACTCGCACCCGGCAGTAGTGAGAAAATAGCTGCAAGTCGCCCTACTAATCAGCCACGCGGACATTCTTCACGTTCCAGGTCAAGAGCCAAAGCACCTTCTAATTCTGCCAAGCTTTATTATACCGTAAAGCATGGAGATAACATTGGTTATATCGCCGAGTGGTATGATACTCGGGCATCGCGTATCCGTGCCTGGAATGGAACCTCAAATATGATTCATCCCGGTGAGAAACTGGTAGTATATGTACCAAAGTCGAAAAGAGCGTATTATAGCCAGATAAATGATTGGTCTTTCAGCAAGAAGCAGGAAATTGAGCGTAAGCAGAGAGCTGGTAAAAATGTAACTAAAGCTTATTTGGCTTCTGCAGGTGATTCCGGAGGCACCACGCAATATACTGTTCGACCCAATGACACCCTGATAGAAATAGCGAATTCATTCGGTGTTACCGTAAGACAAATTAAGCAATTGAACAATTTGAATGGATCCCGAATTTATGTCGGTCAAAAGTTGCGAATTAATACTCCTGATTAGCGCTGAACCATGAAAAAGTTGAGGAATGTAGTTATAGCTGGGATTCTTGCCATGCTATCCATCGCGTTGGTTGGCTTTGTGCAGGAACCCGATATTTATTTCCTCATAAAAAAGAATTTTACCATCTTTAGTGAGGTTTATCGAGAGGTTTCGCTACATTATGTTGACAAGGTCGATCCTGAAAAACTGATGCGCAAAGGGATCAATGCAATGCTGGAGTCGCTTGATCCTTATACGATTCTGATTGATGAGTCTGAGAACCAGGATATGGAAATTATCACGCGCGGCAGCTATGGCGGCGTAGGATTGGATGTTGGGTATCGAGGGGGAAAGATTGTAGTGATTGCTCCTATGGAAGGATATTCCGCCTATCAAAAGGGAATCAGGTCTGGAGATGTTATTACGGCTGTAAATGGTGTCTCTGTTGAAAGCATGTCGCCCGATGAAGTGCAGAATTTAACCACCGGTGAACCCGGAACTTCTGTTACTTTACGAATTGAGCGTTATGGAATAGATCATCCGCTCAATTTTAAGCTTGAGCGACAGCGTATTACCGTAAAAAATATTGCGTATGATGGCTTGGTTGGAGATAAGAAAGATGTGGGCTATATCTTACTAAGTCGTTTTTCCCAAAATACAGCCGAGGAAATTCGTAATGCCATCAAAGAATTACAGAGCCGCACTCAGCTTTCTGGGTTGATTTTAGACCTGAGAAATAATCCGGGGGGATTGTTGGACGAGGCGGTTGGCACTGTTGATAAATTTATGCCACCGGGAGTAAAGGTTGTAGAAACACGGGGTCGATTAAGTCAGCATAATGATGTCTTCAGGACAAAGGAATCTGCTATGGCTCCTGATTTGCCGCTGGTAGTTTTGCAGAATGGAGGCAGCGCCAGTGCTTCAGAAATTGTAGCCGGTGCATTACAGGATCTGGATAGGGCTGTGATAATGGGCCAACAGAGCTTCGGTAAAGGGTTGGTTCAGGTTGTCCGTCCGCTTTCATACAATACAGCATTAAAGATTACAACGGCGCGTTATTATATTCCCAGTGGAAGGAGTATTCAGTCTGTAACTTATACCCACGATTCAAATAATCATGTCGTTAAAAAGCCCGATTCGCTGCGAAAGGCTTTTAAAACCCGGAACGGACGTACCGTCTATGACGGGAATGGAATTACTCCCGACGTAAAAGTATCTGGCCCACAACCGACCTTGCTTTTGAGTTCTCTGCAGCACCAGAATCAGTTTTTTGATTATGCCAATCAATATGCTGCAATGCACGATTCGCTTACGACTACGATTAATTCTGATAAATTGTACAATAATTTTCGAAAATTTCTAGAGCAGAGAGATTTTCATTACAAGACAACCTCAGAAATTTATTTGAGCAAAGTTGATTCCTCATTGAATGGAAAGACATCAGAAGTGCATATTAACGCCCTCAGGCAGAAAATCGAAAATTTAAAACGGCAGGCTTTTACTACCCAGCGTAATGAAATTGAACAAAAGCTTTATATGGAACTTCTCACACGATATAAGGGCGAAAGAGAACAGACAGCAGCTTCAATACCGTACGATCACTTAGTAAATAAAGCGATTGACTTACTACATAATTCAAATCGCTATAAAAACATCCTTTCGGTTTCTAAATAAGTGGCTAAGGCAGATTTACATATTCATACCCTTGAATCGGATGGCAATATGAGTCCAGTGGATGTAATTCGTCTGGCTCAAAAACATGGGTTGGAGATTATCTCCATTACCGATCATGATACGATAAAAGGATATATAAAAGCCCGGGATACCGCCAGGAAGTTAGGAATCAGGTTAATACCCGGTGTTGAAATAACATCTGACTTTAATGGTCGAGAATGCCATTTGTTGGCCTATTGCTTTGATCCTGATCATGAGATTATCCGTTCATTATTGACAGACCATCATTATTCCCGATTAGAGCGGGGAAAGTGGATTATTGAACAACTTTCGAAAGAGGGGCTTGATCTGAATATTGATGAAGTAAAGGCAGAAGCCAACGGGGCAAATCTCGGTCGTCCGCACATTGCCGCCGTTCTGGTAGATAAAGGATATGTGGCTTCTTATAAGGAAGCTTTTATTCGTTATTTAAGTGATGAAGCTTTAGGTCCTATTAAAAATGGGTATTACGATTATCAGCAGGTTATAAAATCAGTAAAAGTAGCCGGCGGTGCCATTGTTATTGCCCATCCGGGAAATCTTTATACCCAGGAAGAACTGAAAAAGCTGGTTGAGGCAGGAGTAGATGGAATTGAGCTTATTCATCCCAGTCATAATTATCGAACGCAACAACGAATAGAGAAGTTTGCAGAAAAACACAATTTGTTGCTTACCGGCGGCAGTGATTATCACGGTGGAAATAGTGAATATCAAAAGTTTTTTGGAATTGTGACCATAAATACCAAGTATGTGCACCGGCTTATTCGCATGACCGAACAGCGAAAAAATATTACCGCTTAATTTATGTCTTATACTGTCTTAAAGGGAAATACTAATAAAATCGATTTTAAGGTGGGGATAGTAGTTGCCCGGTGGAATTCTTTTATTACTGATGAATTGTTGAATGGAGCGATTAACACTCTACAGAAAAAAGGAGTTAGTGACGAACACATTGTGGTTGCCTATTGTCCCGGTGCTTATGAAATTCCTTTTACCGCTCAGAAACTACTTGCCAAAGTGGATGGTATTGTTACTCTGGGAGCAGTTATTCAGGGCGAAACGCCTCATTTCGATTATGTTTGTGATGCTGTAAACCGCGGTGTGACAAAATTAAATACGACGGGGAATAAACCTGTAACATTCGGCGTTCTTACTACGGATACGGTACAACAGGCACGTGAACGCTGTGGACTTGAAGGAAATAAAGGTAACAAAGGGGCTGAAGCTTCGTTAGCATTGTTAGAAATGCTGACGTTGGTTGAAGATATTGATCAATTATAATACTTCAGTTCTTGATATAACGTGTATAAAACTCTAATATTGATAGCTTAATAAAACACGGGTACTACGTCTTGAAGCCTATTTCATTAACAAATAAAGAACAAGAAGACAGTGACAAGAAGTCACAGGCCACCCTTATGGATCAGGGGGAAATCCCCAACCATATAGCTATCATTATGGATGGTAACGGCCGGTGGGCCAAAAGTCGAGGAAATATCCGTTCTTATGGTCATAAGGCCGGCGTTGATTCGGTGCGGGATGTTACCGAGGCTTGTGCACAAATTGGAGTGCAGTATCTTACCCTATATGCATTTTCTACAGAAAATTGGGGACGTCCTAAATTTGAGATTAACGCCCTGATGCGTTTGTTGGCTAGTTCGTTGCGTAAGGAGGCAGAGAATTTGAATGAAAATAATATTAGGCTGAAGACTATTGGTCAGATTGATAGATTTCCCAAAAATTGTCAGCGAGAATTAGAGGAAGTGGTTAGCTTGACCGAAGACAATGATCGTCTGCAATTATGCCTGGCTTTAAGTTATTCCGGTCGTTGGGATATTACCGAAGCAGTGAAGAAATTAGCCCATCAGGTTAAAGATGGAAAAATTGATCCCAAAGATATTGATGACAACATGATCAGTGCACATTTATCAACTGCGAATATCCCCGATCCTGATCTTATTGTACGTACAAGCGGAGAATATCGGATTAGCAATTTTCTTTTGTGGCAGCTCGCTTATTCGGAATTATATATTACCGAAACCTATTGGCCCGATTTCCGCAGGAAAGAATTGTATAAAGCAATCCAATCATTTCAACAACGTGAACGTAGATTCGGTAAACTTTCAGATAACTCACAAAAGAAATCGATGAATCTATACGTTCGAGAGCTGACATCTTAACCTTTCAATAAATAACGTAAGCTCAATTTTGTTTCAAGAATCAAATTCCGTGAAGAATTTTCTATTAGCTTTTACTGTTCTCTGTATCGCAACATCTCCTGTATGGGCACAGGAGGTGTCTTCTGATTCCACTTCTATCAACATTGAAAATCCCATGAATCAAAGCCCTCAACAGTTTAAAATCTTAGGGGTTCAGGTTGAAGGGCTAACCACTTCGCGAAAAGAATTCGTCGTAGGAACTAGTGGGCTGCAGGAAGGATCTCAAATAACCATCCCCGGGGACGATCTTAGCAAAGCGATTAAAAGTCTTTACCGTACCGGCTTGTTTTCAAATGTAAGGATCGTAGAGACCGGAAGAGAAGGCAATGGTATTTACTTAAAAATTATTGTTCAGGAGCAGCCACGTCTCGAAGAATATAAGATTACAGGGGTAAAGAATTCCCAGCGTAAAGACCTGCGGGATAAAATCACGATGCTGCGGGGATATGCCGTGACGAAATCCACAGTTGCACAGGCTGTAAACACCATACACCGTTTCTATAAGAAGAAGGGTTATTGGTTTACAAAGGTAAATGTTGAGAAATCGAAAACGGATACGGTTCGAAATAGGGTAACCGTATTTTTTAGGATCGATCCGGGAAAGCGACTTGAAATCAAGGATATCTCGTTCACCGGGAATAAAGAATTTAGTGATCACCAGCTAACGAAAGCACTGGGCAAGGTCAAAGAAGATAAATGGTGGAAGTTTTTCTCAAAGAAAACATTCAAGGAGGACGATTTTGAGAAGGCAAAAGAGAATCTGAAGCAATTTTATGGTAAACGTGGTTATTTGGATTTTCGGATTACCAGTGATACTGTTTATACATTTGATTATACCCAGCATCGTTTATTTTTTCTGAATACCCCAGCTCAGGGAATAAAAGTGAATCTCTCGGTACATGAAGGACCGCAATACAAGGTTCGAAATATTACCTGGGAAGGAAATACCGTTTATTCCGATCAAGAGCTTACCGATGTACTTGGATTTGAGAAGGGAGATATTTTTGATCAGGAGAAATTCCATACCCGGTTAAAAATAAACCAAAATGGTCCGGACGTCACTTCTCTGTATAATAATATCGGATATTTGTTCTTTCAGGTACAGCCAGAGATCGATGTGGTAGCAAAAGATTCAGTCGATCTGCACATGAATATTTATGAGGATAAAATTGCTCATGTTCATAAGGTATCTTTCAGTGGCAACACCAAAACGCATGACGATGTCATTCGTCGAACGCTTCGAACTGTTCCCGGGGATAAATATAATCGTCAGGCTATTATCAGAACGATCAGAGAATTGGGACAGTTGGGTTACTTTCGACAAGAATCGATTAAACCGAATTTAAATCCTGACCACGATAATCACACCGTAGATATTAATTATCAGCTTGATGAGTCGCAGAGTACCGATAACTTTGAATTCTCCGGTGGGTTTGGGGGCCAGGGGATAGGTCTTATTCTTTCTGCTCGATTGAATTTTAACAACTTTTCTATTCAACGAGCCTTGAAAGGAAAAGGATGGAATCCGATTCCTTCTGGGGATGGCCAGAAATTATCCCTTGGCGTGCAGGTAACTGGTGGGGGATATCAGAGCTATAGCCTTGGATTTCAAGAACCGTGGCTTGCAGGACGCCCGCTTTCTCTTGGCGTAAACATGAGTTATGATTTGGTTGACTATCGCAACAGTCCGCAGCGTTATAAATTAGTATCAGGATCGGTTACACTGGGACGCCGTTTGAAATGGCCTGATGACTTTTTTACGCATCGAACAGTGCTATCTTATCAGCTGTACAATGTTAATGGTGGAGCGTCCTTTTTACCATCCGGTGTCTCTAATATCCTTAGTATAAAACAGGTGATAGAACGTAATTCCACAGACAACAAGATTTCGCCAACAACCGGGTCGAAAATTTCACTATCGGGTGAGCTTGCACCTCCTTTCCCGGGATTTGCTCAGTATTATAAGTTGAAGGCGAAATACCAGAACCATACGACGATTGTTGGAAAACTAGTGATGACAAATTCAGTTGATTATGGTTATTATGGTTATTTATCATCTGGAAAGCGAAGTGATTTTCAGCGATTTAAGCTTGGTGGTACGCAATTGCAACAGCGGCAATCGTTCCTGGATGACAATATAGATCTGCGAGGTTTCCCGGGCGGCCAGAATGGTTCTATATCACCTTATAGAAACGGTCAGGCTGTTGGAGGACGTGTTTATGCCAAATATTCCATTGAACTGCGTTATCCGGCGATTACCGAACAGCAGGCGCAAGTATATCCGTATGTATTTTTTGATGCCGGCAACGCATATCTCAACGCTAGTCAATTTGAACCCTTTAATGTGAAACGTGCCGTTGGTTTCGGCTCTCGTATTTACTTGCCAATTCTTGGATTGGTTGATTTGAGTTATGGTTACCGCCTCGACGGAATTCCGGGAACGAGTGTGCGTCCAGGCGAATGGCAATTTCTGTTCAATATTGGAGCACCCTTTTAGTGAAAAGATGGTCTAGACATATTCTTTTTGTTCCCGCTGTTATTTTGATGGGGCTGGCTTTTACAAACCAGGGCAAAGCCCAGGAACAGAAGATTGGATATGTTGATACTGATTATATTCTCTCGAAAATGCCTGAATATCAGGGGGTCCAGCAGCAGCTACGTTCCATGAGTTCGGAATGGAACAAGAAGTTGGACCAGATGAAAGATGAAATAGATCAGTTGAAAGAAGATTTTCAGGCGAAAGAAATTTTATATACTGATGAATTGCGCAAGCAGAAGCAACAACAGATTCAGGACAAAATACAGCAACGCCAACAGTATATGGAACAGAAGTTTGGAGATAAAGGTGAATATTTCCAAAAGCAAAAAGAGTTGCTGGAGCCTATTCAACGAAAGGTGTTTAATGCCATAAATACAGTGGCAAAACGTGAAAGTTTTGACTTTGTTTTTGATCAGGCCCAGAATTCAAATATGCTTTACAGCGTTCAAAAATGGAATTTGAATGACAAGATACTACAGGAGTTGGGTATTACGTTGAATGGGGCAAGCAATTAATAAAAATAGTTGTTATACTCACACGCTCTACGAAGTAAAATGCTAAGATAAATCGAAGTGATGTTTAAAAAGATACTAAGTACAGTTTTTCTTATTTTGTTTATAGGTACTGTAACCGCATATGCTCAAATGAAAATTGGGTATATGAGTACCCAAAAGGTTATGAATCAGTTGCCACAACGGAATCAGGTTCAACAGAAGCTAAATTCCTTTATACAACAGAAGCGACAAGCTTTGCAACAGCGAACGTCTGCTTTTCAAGATTCGGTAGCTGCTTTTCAGCAAAATAAATCGAGTATGTCTGATCAGCAGTCAAAGCAAGAGCAGCAGAAACTTTCGCAGATGCAAGCGTCATTGAAACAGTTTCAACAGCAAATTCAGCAGCAGGTTCAGCAGCGTAAATCTACGCTCTTAAAACCATTATACGATGAAATGGATTCGGCAATAGCTGATGTGGCTAAGGCCCGGGATTTGGATTTTGTGATCAACAAAACTACAAGCGCAGGAGATAATATTATTTACTATGCTGCTAGCGAAAAGTTAAATATTACGCAAGAAGTCATTAACCGAATCAAAGAAAACTCTTCTCAGAACTAACAGAAAAACGACAGGCTCATGATGAAAAGAATATTAACTATATCTCTATTTTGTTTATCGATTATTGGTTTTGTGGGGATCTCGAGTGCGCAAGCTCAGCAAGATCTCAAAATTGGATATGTAGATCCACAATCCGTGATGAGTAAAATGCCGGCGTTTAAGGCGGTGCAACAGAAATTGCAGAACTTTATCGATAAAAAGCGCAAAGAATTTTCCGATAAACAGGCTGATTTTCAGAAGCAAGTCGATGAATATCAGCAAAAGGAAGCTGTGATTTCTGAGGAAGCCAAGAAGAAAGAGCAGGAGCGCCTTGGTAAGTTAAACTCGCAATTGCAGCAGTACCAAACCAAGACACAGCAAGAAATTCAGCAGAAGCAGCAAGAACTGGTAAGTCCGTTACTGGATCAAATCGACTCTGCAGTTAATAAAGTGGCCAAACGCATGGGGTTGACCTATGTAATAAACACGACTACCAGTAATGGCGATGTTATAATTTTGTACGCTTCTGATGAAGCTCAGCAAAAATATAATATCACAGATCAGGTTATGAATGAGCTGGGAATATAAACCTGTCTTTATCTGTTTTTATTTGAAAAGGCGGCTTTCGTAAAGAGAGCTGCCTTTTTTATTTGACCCTGCGTTTACGGTTACGGATGTAGTCTTCAAAAATATACCCGCCTAATTTATCAAGGGAAGCGAAATAAGCTCTGCCTTTATTGGCTTCGGTAAGTTCCCGGACGAAATTCTGTAAATAAGGATCCCGGGCAATCATAAAAGTCGTGATATCAATGTCGTCCCGCCTGCACTGCACAGCTTCGTCAAGTACTTTGTTGACAATTTTACGATCTAAACCGAAGCTATTTTTATACATCTTCCCATTTTCAATAATGCACGAAGGTTTACCATCGGTAATCATAAAAATCTGTTTGTTGGCATATTTACGCCGATGCAGAATATGCCGAGCTAGTTGTAGGGCTTGCTGCGTATTTGTGTGGTATGGACCTACTTTTAAGTAAGGGAGGTCTTCAATGTTTACTTTCCAGGCTTCGTTGCCAAAGGCAACAATATCCAGAGAGTCTTTTGCATAGTTATTAAGGATGAGCTCTGACAGTGCCATAGCAACCTTTTTGGCAGGTGTTATCCGATCCTCCCCATATAATACCATAGAATGGCTCAAATCTATCAGCAGAACAGTTGCAACCGAAGTATAATGGTCAGTGTCATGAACCCTGATATCATCTTCTTGCAGCCCCATTTGGTCGATATTGCTATGTTTAAGCATATTCATCATGGTGCCTACGCTATCGATATTGGCAATATCATCCCCTTGTTGCCATTTTCGGGTTTCTGGCAGCCGTTCTAATCCTTGTCCCGAGTGGCTTGTTTGATGTCCACCGGCCATTCCTTTATCCAGGTTTCTAAATATTTCTTCCAACGAGCGTTTTCGGAGACTTTGCTCAGTTTTACTTGTAATGACAAGAATATTTTGATCATCATCCTGCTTAATATAGCCGCGTTTTTCCATCTCTTCTACAAAATCTCCCAGGCCATAACCATCATCAAACTGATCAGTGATGTTATACTCATTATCGAGCTCTGTAAGCCAGCGCAAAGCCTGTGAAACGTCACCACTGGCTATGGTTAGCAGCTCCTGAAAGAGATCCCAGAGCGTATCAAAGGGCGATTTTTGATTCCCTTTTGCAAATCGTTCGTCCCATTGTTGATACTTGAAATGCATAACAAAAAGATTGACTTTAGATGATGTAATTGTAACGAAGTAAGACACCTTTTAATTCATTGTAATGAATAAAAAAAGCAATTTAAACGACGGGCCCGTAGATCGGATCCGATTTGAGCGGAAGCTTTGGGACGAAGGATTCGAGCGAGTTATGGGGTTGGATGAAGTAGGGCGTGGATGCTTATCCGGCCCGGTTGTAGCTGCCGGCGTGATTTTTAAGCCCGGCACTTATTTAAAAGAAATAAGGGATAGCAAAGCGTTATCACTGAAAGAACGTGAAGAGCTAACTATTGTAATTAAAGAGCTAGCTGCCTACTGGACGATACAGTGGTGTTCTCCGTCAGAAATTGATGAGTTGAATATTCTGCACGCCTCTATAAAAGCTATGAACAAATGTGCCGATGTTGAAGATGCCAGTCCGGATTATTTACTGGTTGATGGGAATCGCTTTAGCTCGGGACTTCATCCTTATACATGTTTGGTAGGGGGAGATGATCGTTCAATGAGCATTGGTGCCGCTTCAATTATTGCGAAAGTATATCGGGATAAGTTGATGATTGATCTTCACGAGAAATATCCTTATTACGGCTGGGATACGAATGTCGGCTATCCTACTCCACAACATTTTGAAGGGTTACGTAAACATGGAGCCACAAAATATCACCGACAAAGCTTTAAGCTACGGACAGACAAGATGATTGATGAATGACTTTGAGCCATAAAATTATTGGTAAATACTAAATTGGCGCTTGTAAAAGTCGAGGTTCAGACAGATCCCCAGCATCAACGTATTGGTAATGAGTGCTGATCCGCCATAGCTGATGAAGGGAAGAGGAACGCCAATTACAGGTAGCAGTGCAGTTGCAGACCCGACATTTATAAAAAAGTGTGCGAAAAAAACGGTGGTGACACTCACCATTACTAATTGGGCAAAAGGATTTTTATGACCGATAGCAGCCATTAGCAACCGGATGGTGAGGATCAAAAATAGCAGCACGACAAACCCCGCGCCAATAAAACCAAATTCTTCGCCAATGACACAGAATATAAAGTCAGTCCATTGTTCGGGAAGAAAACGAAGTTGGGTTTGGGTACCTTGCATGAATCCCTTGCCATAAAGTCCGCCTGAGCCGATAGCTGTTTTGGCTTGGATAACATTCCAGCCTGCTCCCTGTGGATCAAACGAAGGATTGGTAAAGGCTTGTATGCGAGCACGCTGGTGAGGTTGCAATACCTGAAAAAGAGCCACTTGAACGCCAATAACTATCATAATACCGGCAGCAAATGAGGCAAAGGTAAGCCACGAGCTTCGTTGTAAAAGGAAAATCGCGAGAGAAAGGACGACGGCCGCGATCAATCCCCAGTACCACGAAATAATGCTCATATACCCAATAATTGCCGGGGAAATGATGAAAAGTGATATGCCATAAGGCAAACCGGACCAGAAAAGGATAACAGGAATCATCGCAAAAAAGATAATAGCGGTGCCCGTATCATTTTGCATAATGACGAGTATAGCTGGAAACATAATCAACAGTACGGTAACCAGGGCCGTTTTGATGTTCTCAGTCGTGATATTTCTGCGACTTGTTAAATAGTTAGCAACGGCAAGAATGGTTGCTATTTTCATTAATTCGCTTACCTGCAGGTTAAAAGGGCCAATTGGCAGCCAGCTTTTTGCGCCATTTACTTCTTTCCCAAAAAGCAGAGTTATGATCATCAAAAGGATACCCAGCCCGTAAAATATATATGAACCTTCCTGAAAGGTACGGGGATTGACAAATTGCAAGCCGATGAGTAGGATAATGGCAATTCCAAAAGAGATTAACTGTTTGTAAAAATTAATCTGTATGTAGTGAGGCAGAAATTCGGCTACCGGTCCCTGGGTAGCGCTATAGATAGCCACTAAGCCCACTCCGATAAGAGCAGCCCACAGAGCTACAAGAGACCAACTAAGTTCACGTAAATTATTCATCAGTATTTTATTCTCCCGAGTTTTGTGGTCTGGGCTTGAAATTCTTTACATAATCATACACACGCCGTTTGCGCTGTGGACTAATTTTGCCTGTAAGATATTTTTCGACGATTAGCGAGGCTATTGGGGCTGCAGATATTGATCCAAAGCCGCCATTTTCCACTAGCACTGCCACGGCAATTTTGGGATTATCAACAGGCGCAAAACATATGAACCATCCATGATCTTGTCCGTGCGGATTTTGGGCCGTCCCTGTTTTTCCTGCCACTGCAATGCTGTCTAAATTGGCATAATACCGCCCTGTGCCCTTAGTAACTACCCGACGCATTCCTTCTTTGACTACTGAGACCTCTTTATCGGTAACCCACTTTATTTTCTTCTTTTTAGCATTGGTAAGAAGAATTTTGCCGTTATTTCTTTTTATTGCTCTTACCAAGTGAGGTTGAATATGATATCCCCCGTTGGCTATTTCTGCCGTTAATAACGCCATCTGTAGTGGTGAGGTCGATAAAAATCCTTGTCCGATTCCCATGCTGAGCTGATCGCCAATCCCCCACTTGCCCTTACCGAGAACACGATTAAGATAGGTACTATCGGGTAAAATGCCAGCACTTTCGTTAGGTAAATCAATATTGGTTTTGTGGCCAAATCCAAAAGATGAAGCTAAATCATGCCATCTATTGATTCCTTTGGTGCTAACCATACGATCCATAAGCCAGAAGAAAAAAGTATTGCTGGATTCCTGAATGGCTTTGACTACGTTGTACTTCCCGGGATCTGCGTGATCTTTATACATGCGTCCCCGGTAGTAGTAGCCGGGACTATCAATAGTGGTTTGTGGTGTGATAAGTCCCATTTTAAGTCCCATCAAAGCCATTAATGGTTTAAAGGTAGAGCCAGGGGGTTGTCGGCTTGAGATAGCACGATTAAAAAGGGGATTGGTTGTATCCGCATTTAATGCTTTCCAGTAATCCGTATCGATGCGGCCAGACAATTTACGAATTTTATATTGAGGGGCACTTACCATACTTAAAATAGAGCCGTCCTCAGGATCTATTGCCACTACAGATCCCCGTTTCCCTTTCATCAGATCTTCAGCCAGCAGTTGTAGGTCAGTGTCGATGGTTGTATAAAGATCGGAGCCTTTCTGAGGCGCTTCGTCAATAGCGCCATTCTGATAGGAGCCAAGATTTTGGCCCATTGCATTAATTCGTACGTATTCTGTTCCTGCTTTTCCCCGAAGCTGGTCCTCATAGGCCATTTCAAGACCACTCTTTCCAACTTTATCACCTAAATGATAATTATGAGAATTGAGATATTCCTTTTTGGAAACTTCGCGCAGGTAGCCAAGCAGATGTGATGCCCGGAGACTATCAACAGGATAATGGCGTTTGCTTTCTATTTGGTGGCCAATTCCCGGCAGACGCCAAATATTTTCCTGTATCATAGAAAAAGTTTTGAAATCTACTTCAGTAAACAAGCGGGAAGAACGATACCAGGAATATTCTGATGCTGCCTTTACTCGTTTTTTAACCTCCTCAATAGGGACGTCCAGTAGTTTTGCCAAGAGAGGCGTGTTCTTTTTATCATAGCTGGCCGGAGTGATAGTGATTGAATAGATAGGTTCATTATCAACTAATAGTTTACCATTTCTATCGTAGATAAGTCCACGGGCAGGACTAACTGTTTCTTGTCTTAGTGAGTTTTTCCTGCTTAAAGGACCATAAGTATCATGTTCGATTATCTGTAGTTGAAACAGACGCCCTAAAATAATAAGGCTTAGTAAGATAAAGCCTACTTGCAATACGCGAATAGAAATATTTTTGCGCTTTTTTTGTCGGTATTGCATGCTACTTTTAAGTTATTTCGTCCTAAACAGTTGAATAAAACTGGCTACCGCAGCTGTATAAAGACTATTACCCAGGAAATTACGCCAGAAAAATATTTCTGCCGAATAGTTTTGGATAAGCGCATTCAATCCTAAAAATATGAGGTTATGAACAGCACTTGCAACAAAAATCGTGAGGAAGACTTGCCCCACTAAAAGTCTGGCCCTGGATCCTTTTGGGATAAAATTATATCCCAGGAATACTAATAACGTTTTGGAAAACATATTTAGTCCCCAAAAATCGAGCATGGCATCCTGAAGAAATCCCAGTCCTGCAGCCATCAATATTGCGGATGTTCGATCTTTTCGAGCCATATACCAGACCAGAAAAATCAATACTAAATCGGGTTGCATCCGAAAAATCTTCAGATGCCGGAATAATGTTATCTGAATCAATAAAAAGCCAAGTCCGATACCAATATTTTTAAACCGTTCCAGGTTCATTCTACAAGATCCTCATAATTCTGTTTCAGATTCTGGATAGTTGTATCTGGCTCAAATTTTACGATAAAGCCTTCTGCAATTTCATATAGGTTAACAAAAGGTTTTACATATACTATTTGGGTTTCTTTGCCTTCCTGTGGTTCTGCTCTTATTACTTTTCCTATGGGGATATCCGGCGGAAATTGGTTGCTATAACCCGAAGTAACCACAACTTCTCCTGTATCAACCTGAACGGTTTGTGGGATGTATTTTAGCTGCAATTCTTTAATAGTTTTGCCATCCCAAGAGACAATGCCATAGGCGTTAGACTGTTCAAGTTTGGCACTAACTCTAAACAGGGTATTAAAAAAAGGCATTACCTGCGCGTATCCGGGAGCCGTCAAAATTACTTTGCCAGCCAAGCCATTGGCTGTTACCATTGGCATTCCGGATTTGATATTTTCTTCGGTGCCTGCATCTACAGTCAGAGAGTTTGAGACTTGGGAAACCTGGTTGAGTTCCTTACCAACAATTTGAACAGGATATAGGCTTAAATCACTCGTGCGAGTGAATTGAAGCATGGCACGAAGTTCTTCATTACGCTGGCCAGCTGCTCTAAGGCGACTAAGTTCATCCAGTAGAAGTATATTTTGCTTCCTCAGATAAGTGTTCGTTTTTAGCGCCTGTCGATAAACTCGTACATTAGAAAGGGGCTCTTCCAGATAGCTGAATAAGGTAATCGAAACTTTACGTAAGTTATTTAAGCCGCCTTGATATCGCCCGATCATTAAAGCGACGGCAATGACAAGCAAAATTGCCGTTATAATGTGATCTTTCGCATCAGCTATTCGTGGAAGTCGGATTTGCATTCACTTTTATCCCCTTTAGGAAATGACGGTTCGATAGTATTCCAGGTCTTCTAAAATAGCCCCCGTCCCACGAACCACAGCTGTCAGGGGATCTTCTGCTATATGCACTGGCAGATCGGTTGTTTCCATGATCAGCTTGTCAAGATTTTTGAGTTTGGCGCCACCACCAGTCAGCATGATGCCTCGATCTAAAATATCGGCGGAGAGTTCTGGAGGCGTCTGCTCAAGCGATTTAGTGATGGATTCTACGATGGTATTGACCGATTCAGATATTGCTTCACGTACATCTTTAGAGGTTACGTGGCGGGTCCGCGGTACTCCATTCACCAGATCTCGACCTTTGGTAATCATTTCTAATTCTTCATCCAGCGGAGCGGCAGAGCCAATTTCACATTTAATTTTTTCGGCCGTCCTCTCTCCGATCAACAAGTTATGATTACGACGGAAATAATTGATTATATCTTCGTTGAGTTCGTCACCGCCTAAACGCACGGACTGGGCATAAACGATGCCCGAGAGTGCAATAACTGCAATTTCAGTGGTTCCGCCGCCGATATCGACAATCATATTGCCAATTGGTTCGTGGACGTTGAGTCCAATACCGATAGCGGCAGCCATAGGTTCATCGACTAAGAAAACCGATTTAGCTCCGGCATGTTCAGCACTATCGCGAACTGCACGCCGTTCTACCTCAGTGATACCGCTGGGTACACACACCACCATTTGCCGGGTGCTGGAATACCACTTCATCTTAACCTTGTCAATCATTCCCCGGATCATTTGCTCCGCGACCTCAAAATCAGCTATCACACCATCCCGGAGTGGGCGGACTGTACGAATATTCTTGTGAGTTTTTTCGTGCATAAGCCGGGCCTCATGTCCTGTGGCCACGGGTTCGTTTTGCATGTTTAAGGCTACAATAGATGGTTCGTTCAGTACGATACCTTCTCCCCGCGCATAGATGAGCGTATTAGCCGTACCAAGGTCAATGGCTATATCGGTATAAAGCCAATCGAACCAACCTTTTTTCTGTTGATTTCGTTTCTGTTTAGTTGCGTTTCTATCCATAGTAAATTTTTGTAGATATGCTGGGAGTCATCAAATTAATCGCCGAATTAAATGCAAATAGGAAAATACAATTTTGTATGTCTATTTGCGAATAAATGGGAATAAAATAAAAAATGAAAAAAGGCGCCAAATTTAATGCCGAAAATGTCGTTTTCTGGTGAAAACCATGGCCAGACCCAGCTTATTTGCGGCTTTGATTACCTGATCGTCACGAATACTCCCCCCCGGTTGGATAACACAGGTAGCCCCAGCTTCGGCAGCAGCTTCTACGCCATCAGGGAATGGAAAGAATGCATCAGATGCAATCGCCGTCTCTTCCAATGATAAGCCTTCTTCCTCGGCTTTGGCAATAGCTATTTGGGATGATTCGACCCTGCTCGTTTGCCCGGTTCCAATTCCAATCGTCCTATTTTCTTTAGCATAGACAATGGCATTTGATTTGACGTGTTTAACAACTTTCCAAGCAAAAAGCATGTCTTCGATTTCTTTTTGGGATGGCTTCCGATCGGTTACCGTCTTAAGTTCGTCTTTGGTTGTGATTTTATAATCAGCCTGCTGACTAAGTGCGCCACCAAAAATCGAACGAAATTGGTTCTTAGCCCCCATACTGACATGCTTTTTCAGCTTTATCAGCCTGCGATTTTTTTTCTGCTGAAGCAGCTCAAGAGCAGCATCGCTGTAAGATGGGGCAATGATGATCTCGGTAAAAATCTCATCAATCTTCTGGGCGGTATCTAAGTCTAATTCTTTGTTAACAGCTATAATGCCTCCGAATGGTGATTTTGTATCAGTTTGGAAGGCTTTGTCCCAAGCACTACTGAGAACTTCATTCGAAGCAACACCACAAGGCACCGTATGCTTAAAAATGGCACAAGTGGGTTTAGAATCCTGAAAGTCGGCAATGAGATTGAGTGCCGAATCTACATCCATAAAATTGTTGTAGCTGAGTTGCTTACCGTGAAAGCAGTCAATGAATTCTGACTGATTGCCATAGACCGCTGCTTTTTGATGCGGGTTTTCACCATAACGCAGCGCCTGAGATTTGGGCAACGAGATGTTCAGTTGTTCGGGTAACTTATCCTCGGTGGCATCGAGATCATTAAAATAGTTGGCAATAACTGCATCATAATTAGCCGTATGATTGAAGGCCATTTTAGCCCATTTCTGTCGCTTTTGAAAGGAAATAGTACCTTCTTTTTCCAATTCGGCAGAGAAATCATCATACTGTGAAGGAGAAGTTAGCACGCAAACGTGAGCAAAATTTTTTGCTGCCGCTCGTAGCATCGTCGGTCCGCCGATGTCGATATTTTCAGTAGCGATAGCGGGCGTGCAATCTGCTTCCGAAATGGTTTCTTTAAATGGGTATAGATTAACCACCACCAGTTCGATAGGCTTAATATCCAATCGATTCATCTCTTCCCTATCCGGCTGGTAACTGGTACGACCTAAAATTCCGCCATGAATAATAGGATGCAACGTCTTAACGCGTCCATCCAAGCATTCTTCGAAACCGGTTACTTTGCTTACATCCGTAATGGGAATACCAGCTTCTCTGACTTTTTTAGCCGTTCCCCCGGTTGAGATGATTTGAACACCTGTTTTATGCAGCGCTCTTGCCAGGGGAACAATACCCGTTTTATCGGAAACCGATAATAAAGCACGGTTGATGGTCAGATTATGTTTGGGGAGCTCGGAGAGTGGTTGTAGAGACACAGTTAGTTGTTGGTTTTAGAATTCAATTCATTAGCAATTTTAGCGATCACCTCGGGAAAAAGCTGATGCTCCTGCTTCAAAACACGGGCTGCTAAAGTCTCAGCGTCGTCTCCTTTTTTGACCGGAACTTTGCGTTGAGCAAGGATTGGGCCATCATCGTATTCTTCTGTAACAAGATGTACGGTGCACCCAGATTCAGAATCATTATTGTCAATTACCGCTTGATGTACGTTTATCCCGTAAAATCCTTTTCCTCCATATTTGGGCAGCAATGAAGGATGAATATTGACGATTCGACCTCTATAGGTTTTAATAACTTCATCAGGGATTTTGACCATATACCCGGCTAGGGCAATGAGATTCGTATCCCATTTACGAAGTTGCCTCAAAAGTTCGTTTGTATAATCCTTTAAGGTATGAAACTCGGAAGGAGCAATTACGCGATGTTCAATGCCGTGATTTTTAGCCCGGTCGATAGCTGTAATGGCCGACTTGTTCGTAATTAGACCGCGAATAGTTCCGTCAATACGGCCATCTTCAACCGCATTAATAATAGCTTGAAAATTGGTGCCGGATCCCGACGCAAAAACGACAATATTAATCAAAGTAAAAGGAGCGAATATATTTTGGGATGTTTGATCGCAAAGATAAATAAAAAAGATAAGAGATTAAGAGCCGATTCTGCTAATCGGATAGAACAAATTATGATTCACTTGACGAGCTGGTTCGAAAAACGTAATAATTGTTCAAGCTCCAGCTGATCTGGTTGAAGGTAATCTTGATTATCGTAGCGATGGGGATAGCAATTAACATACCCAAAATACCGGCAGTTTCGGCACCAATCATGATAATAAAAAGAATGGCTACGGGATGCATGTCGGCCGACCGGGAGAAGATAAGCGGTTGTAGCACAAGGTTATCCAGTAGTTGTACCATCAAAATTGCAAGCATGCAGGGGATAACCAGCGAGAAGTTTCCTACTTCGATGATGGATACAATAATAGAAAGAATATAGCCGATAATGGGACCGAAGTAAGGTATAGAATTGGCAATACCTACGGCAATACCTACGGAAAGTGCATTATTGAGTCCCACGATGGTCAGGCCTACCCAGGAGGTGAAAGCTACGATAAAGCTTTGCAGCATTACACTGCGAAAGTAGATACCCAGTCGGGTTTCAATTTTATCGATGAGACTCAGGGAGGTCTCAAAATATTTATTTGGCACAAGTCGAAGAATATCGCGACGTATTTTTGTACCGTCTTTCAAAAAAAAGAAGGTGGCAAACGGGATGATCAACGCAGCCGAAAAAATATTTGTGAAGATGCCGATAATATTGCTCAATGCGGAGGGTAATTCACCCACATCAAATAATTCCCGGGCCATCTGGGTAAGATTGTCGCTTAAGAAACCTTTGGGTAAAAAGGTAAACCGGGTCGTTAAATGATGTTCAATCTGGTGGGCAATTACTTCGATATTCTGGACCTTCAATTGGCCTGCTAGCTCAACCATTTGATTGGCTACAATCGGGATGATGTTTGTAGAAATCCAAACTAAAATTAGGATAAGGGCGCTTAGTGTAAGGACAATAGCCACAGTTCGATTCATTCCCACTGCCTGCATGCGGTTGACCAGAGGATCAAGTATATAGCTGAAAATCATAGCGACAACTGCGTATCCAACCAATATGCCATAATAATACAATAATAAGCCCACAATGGCGATACCCGCCAAACCTATAATAGATTTAACTACCTTTTCGAGGGTGATATTTTTCATTGCTCAATCGCCTTCATTAACGCGTCCAGGTATTTATATATGTCAGAAGATCGATATCCTTTTCGGGCCAAGTGGTCAAAAACTTTTTTTCGCCGTTTATAATCGTCTTCTTCTCTCAAAAAGCGTCTTTTATGCTTTAAAACCAAATTTAATAAAAGCTCTTCCAGATTTTTTTCTTCAAATGCTTTTTGAATACTTTGTTCCGCCGCCGACTTGGAGATGCCTTTCTTATATAAATGAGCTTTAATTTTTTTAGGGCCCCACTTATTCAATTTGCTTTTATCCGATGCGAATTTATCAGCAAAATCGGCGTCGTTGATATATCCCTTTTGCTCGAGTTCATCAAGAACGTTTTCAATAACTTCCCTGGGATATTCTTTTCTGATTGCTTTAGTAAACAGCTCTTTGCGCGCATGAGCGCGTCGGCCGAGCATTTTCAGCATGTACGATTTCACCGCGAAACGACCTTCTTCGCGCTGAATTTTTCGGAACAGGTTTGGCGTAATCTCAGCTCCTTTTGCCAACCCAAATTTAAGGAGTGTCTGTTCCGCCACGCCCAGCAGAAATTCATCATCAACAAAGATGGAATACCGCTCCTTATTATTTTTTTGAACAGTAATGGAGGTAATCACCCCCGGAAGAACATTTTCTTCCCTTTCAGCCATAATTATTCTTCATCCGAATCTTCGGTATCTTCATCCTGTCCGTTTTCGTCGGCTTGCTCGTCCTCTATGAGTCCCATTTCTTTGCGGATTTGTTTCTCAATCTTATCTGTGAGTTCGGGATCCGACTCAAGAAACTCAATAGCATTGTCGGAGCCTTGTCCGATGGGTTCACCATCGTAACGGTACCAGCTTCCGCGTTTCTCGATAATGTCACATTCTACGGCCATATCGAGGATTTCTCCCATGCGTGAGATTCCCTTGCCATACATAATATTGAATTCTACTACTTTGAAAGGGGGTGCCACCTTGTTTTTGACAACTTTTACCTTGGTCCGGTTACCGACGACTTCGTCTCCCTGTTTTAAAGACCCGATGCGACGGATATCCATTCGTACAGAGGAATAGAATTTCAATGCACGGCCGCCGGAAGTAGTTTCGGGATTTCCAAACATGACTCCAATTTTTTCACGAATCTGGTTGATGAAAATCACCGAAGTGCGGGTCTTGTTAATGATTCCCGTAATCTTACGCATCGCTTGAGACATCAGTCGGGCTTGCAGGCCCATGTGGGAGTCGCCCATTTCGCCTTCCAGTTCAGCGCGCGGTACGAGGGCTGCTACCGAATCCACAACAATGACATCTAAGGCCGCTGAGCGGATGAGCGTTTCGGTGATTTCGAGCGCTTGTTCTCCGCTGTCGGGCTGGGAGACGAGTAGTTCGTCGGTATTGATGCCCAGGTTTTTGGCATAACGGGGATCAAAGGCGTGCTCGGCATCGACAAAAGCTGCGTATCCACCGGCTTTTTGCGCTTCGGCAATGACATGAAGAGCCAGGGTAGTTTTACCGCTTGCTTCGGGACCGTAGATCTCGGTCACGCGACCCCGCGGGATACCACCAACGCCCAGTGCATAATCCACCATGATAGATCCGGTAGAAATGCTGGGTACATTCATGGTGGCTTCATCCCCAAGCCGCATGATGGTGCCTTTGCCATGCTGTTTTTCGATTTGGCCAATGGCCATCTCCAGTGCTTTTTCACGATCGTTGTTATCAGACATAAATGAGTATTAATTATCTTTTGGAATTTTCACCACAATATATCAAATAAAACTGACAACATAGTGTCAGCTTAGATTGAAAATTATTTTCTTGATGAACCACTAAGACACTAATGAAGATTAAAGAAAAATATTTGTGTTCTTAGTGACTTAGTGGTAATAGTTACAAGTAAGACCCTTTTGAGAACTAATCCTTACAAAATTATGGATTTAAATTTCTTACGACTGCTGCTAATTTTGAGATCATTTTTTCGATTTGGTT
>Ga0102959_1000040_pt1 | contig 40896 bp, 30 predicted proteins | sample SalPonF2_B_D2_MG_FD_84520 | JGI IMG/M metagenome (GOLD analysis project Ga0102959, IMG submission 84520) | Salt pond soil microbial communities from South San Francisco under conditions of wetland restoration - Salt Pond MetaG SF2_B_D2_MG ...
AAGCTGGAAGACCGCCTCCGCAGCCTGGTGAGCCTGCGCGGCCCGCTGGCGGCCAGGCTCAACGCCGCGCTGAACCGCCCGGCCGACGCGAAGTTGCCCTGGCCGGAGGCGCTGCCGGAGGACCGCGCGAACTTCACCGACGAGCAGGCCCTCGCCATGCTGCCGGAAACGAACCCGGAGCTTCTGGCCATGGACGCGCAGGCAACCGCCTGGCGGCACAGGGTGCAGTTGGCGAAGAAGGACTACTATCCGGATGTCACGCTCGGCGTGGACTACGTGGACATCGAGACGCCTTCCGGCCGGCCGCGCGCGGGAGATGCCGGCAAAGATGCCGTGGCGGTGATGGCGTCGGTCAACCTGCCGATCTGGCGGGAGAAGCTCGACGCCGGCCTGCGAGAGGCCCGCCACCGGCGGCTGGCCGCCGTGCTTCAGCGGCATCAGCGGGCGAAGGACCTGCAAGCGGATCTCAAACTCGCCCTGCACCATTACCGAGACGCCGGGCGCAAGGCGAGCCTGTACCGCGGCACGCTGTTGCCCAAGGCCATTGAATCCGTGAGGGTGACGGAGTCCGCCTTCCGCGCCGGCACGGCGAGCTTTGCGGACCTGCTGGACGCGCAGCGGGTTCTGCTGGAGTTCTCGTTGGCCGCCGAGCGCGCGGCGGTGGACCGCGCGATTCGCCTGGCAGAAATCGAATCTCTTGTGGGCCGGCCCATGCCCCCGGCGCAATCCGTGCGAACCGCCACCGCGCCGGCGGAGAAGCAAAGGCGGCAGGAGTAGGCCATGAGCGAAGGCGAAAGCAGAATCGCGGCGCTGCTGAAGGCCGTCGGCAGGCGAGCCGGGCTGGCGGTGGTGGTGCTGGTGAGCGTGGCGGTGGGCTTCCTGATCCACGCGGCGCTGACGCCGGAGACGGCTCCGCAAGCGGCCTCGCCGCGGCTGGAGGAGGTGTGGATCTGCTCCATGCATCCGCAGATCCGCCAGCCGAATCCGGGCAAGTGCCCCATCTGCCAGATGGACCTGACACTGCAGGGCAGTTCGTCCGGCGCGGAGCGGGAGTTCGTGACCACGCCCCAGGCCGTGGCCCTCATGAAGGTGCAGACCGCCCCGGTCGAGCGGAAATTCGTCACGGCCGAGGTGCGCATGGTCGGCAAGATCGACTACGACGAGACGAAGCTCGCCTACATCACATCCTGGGCGCCCGGCCGGCTGGACCGCCTCTACGTGGACTACACCGGCGTGCCGGTCCGCGAGGGCGATCACCTGGTGTACATCTACAGCCCGCAACTGCTGGCCGCGCAGGAGGAACTGATCCAGGCGGCCCGTTCTGTCCGGGACATGGAAGACAGCGACTCGCAACTCGTGCGGGAATCCACCGAGGCCACGCTCGCCGCCGCGCGGGAAAAGCTGCGGCTGCTGGGCCTGACGGCCGAGCAGGTCCAGCAGGTGGAGCGGAGCGGCAAGGTGTCGGAGCACTTGACGATCTATTCCCCTACGGCCGGCGTTGTCATCGAGAAGCACGCCAAGGAGGGGATGTACGTCAACACCGGCACGCGCATCTACACCATCGCGGACCTCAGCGCCATGTGGGTGCGGCTGGAGGCCTACGAGAGCGACCTGGCGTGGCTGCGATACGGGCAGGACGTTGCCTTCACCACGCTGGCGCACCCCGGACAGGAGTTCCACGGGCGCATTTCGTTCATCGACCCGGTGCTGGACCCGGTCACGCGGACGGTGAAGGTCCGCGTGAACGTGCCGAACGAAGACAGCCGGTTGAAGCCGAACATGTTCGTGCGGGCGGTGGTCCGCAGCGGCGTGGCGGCCGGCGGCAAGGTGATGGCACCGGACCTGGCGGGCAAGTGGATTTCGCCCATGCACCCGGAGATCATCAAAGACGAGCCGGGCCAATGCGACGTGTGCGGCATGGACCTGGTGAAGGCCGAGTCGCTGGGGTATGTCAGCCCAGAGCCCGGCGCCGGCGCGCCGCTGGTGATTCCGGCCAGCGCGCCGCTGATCACCGGCGAGCGGGCCGTGGTGTACGTGGAAGCGCCGAACGCCGAGCAGCCCACCTACGTGGGGCGGGAGGTCGTCCTCGGCCCGCGGGCGGGCGGCTACTACCTCGTGCGGTCCGGGCTGGCCGAGGGCGAGCGGGTAGTCACGCGCGGCAACTTTAAGATCGACAGCGCCCTGCAGATCCAGGCCAAACCCAGCATGATGAGTCCGGCTGGCGGCGTGGCGCCGGCCGGGCATCAACACCACAACGGCCAGGTGCATACGCCCGCGCCGCCGAGAAGCGCCGCGCCCGCCGAAGACGGCGTGGTGAACGTCCGCTGCCCGATCATGGACACGCCCATCGACCCGGCGGCCGTGCCGGCGAACCTCACCCGGATGTGGCGCGGGCGGCGGATCGGCTTCTGCTGCGCCGGCTGCCCGGAGATGTGGGACAAGCTCTCCGACGCGCAGAAGCAGGAGAAGCTCGCCGGCGCCATGCCGCGGCCGGGGGGAGCCGCTCCCGAGGGGCACGTGCATGAGTGAGGACTACTCCCAGCCAAGCCCCGAGCAGCGATCTTTCGTCGGGCGGCTGCTGCGCTGGTGCCTGACCAACCGGCTGGTCGTGGCGCTGGGCGTGCTGGCCGTGGTGGCCGGCGGCGTGATGGTGGCCCCCTTCGACTGGACCGTTCCCGGTCTTCAGCGACGCCCCGTGCCGGTGGACGCCATTCCGGACATCGGCGAGAACCAGCAGATCGTCTTCACCGAGTGGCCGGGGCGCTCTCCGCAGGACGTGGAAGACCAGATATCCTACCCGCTCACGGCCGCATTGCAGGGCATTCCGCGCGTCAAGACCATCCGCAGCTACTCGATGTTCGGCTTCTCGACGATCTATGTGATCTTCGAGGAGGATATGGACTTCTACGAATCCCGCACGCGGATATTGGAGAAACTCGGCAGCCTCCGCCCTGGCGTGGATTACCCCCAGGGCACGCGGCCGCAGCTCGGCCCGGACGCCACGGGCCTGGGGCAGATCTATTGGTACACGCTGGAAGGGCGGGACGGCGAGGGCCGCCCGGCCGGCGGCTGGGACCTGGAGGAGCTGCGCACCATCCAGGACTGGTACGTGCGGTACCCGCTGCTGGCCGCCGGCGGCGTGAGCGAGGTGGGCTCGGTGGGCGGCTTCGTGCGGGAGTACCAGGTGGACGTGGACCCCGACGCCATGCGGGCATTCGAGGTGACGCTGCCGGAGATCGCCTCGGCCGTGGCGGCCGCGAACATCGACGTGGGCGCCAAGACGCTGGAGATGAACCGCGTGGAGTACTTCGTTCGCGGGGTCGGCTTCATCAAGAGCGTCCAGGACATCGAGCAGAGCGTGGTGAAGGTGCGCAACAATGTGCCGGTCCTCGTGCGGCACGTGGCGCGCGTGACGCTCGGGCCGGCCCTGCGGCGCGGCGCATTGGACAAGGACGGCGCGGAGGCCGTCGGCGGTGTGGTGGTGGCCCGCTACGGCGAGAATCCGCTGGCGGTCATCAAGAACGTCAAGCGAGCCATCGAGCAGATCGAGCCGGGCTTGCCCACAAAGGTTCTGATTGCCGACGAAACCCCGCGTGAGGTTGTGCTGGACTACGCCCGAGCGCAAGGGTTTTCTCCTTACGACCCGGCCGGCCTGCCCCGCAACGACGCCTGGCTGGCCCATCTGCGGGACACGCCGCGGGAGCGGTGGCCGGCGTGGGTGACCACCAGCCAGGTGAAGATCGTCCCGTTCTACGACCGCACGGGGCTCATCTACGAGACGCTCGGAACGCTCAGTTCCGCGCTGTGGGAGGAAATGCTCATCACGTTCATGGTGGTGATCCTGATGGTCTTGCACCTGCGGGCCAGCGTGCTGATCGGCGGCATGCTGCCGCTGGCGGTGCTGCTGTGCTTCATCGCGATGAAGGTCTTCGGCGTGGACGCCAACGTGGTGGCCCTGTCCGGCATCGCCATCGCCATCGGCACGATTGTGGACATGGGCATCATCGTCACGGAGAACATCCTGCGCCGGTTGGAAGAGGCCCCGGCCAATGCGCCGCGGCTGGAGGTTGTCCACCGCGCGGCCAGCGAGGTGGGCGGTGCGGTGCTCACGGCCGTGGCGACGACGGTGGTGAGTTTTCTGCCCGTCTTCGCGATGATCGGCGCGGAGGGCAAGTTGTTCCGCCCCTTGGCGTTCACGAAGACTTTCGCGCTGATCGCGTCGATCCTGATCGCCCTGACGATGCTGCCGGCCGGGGCGATGTTCCTGGTGCGAAGGCGACAGGCGACCGCCGCGCGAGGCGGCGGCCCGCCCGGCCGGGCCTCCCGCGCCGCCCGCATGCTCGCCGGCCTGGTTGTGGTGGTGCTCGTGGGCGTGCTCCTGGCCGGGCACTGGGAGCCGCTGGGGGCCGAACGCGGGCTGGCGCGGAACGTGGTGTTCGTGGCGGTGCTGGTGGCCGGGCTGCTGGGTTTCTTCCGGCTCTTTCAGTGGGCGTACCCGTGGCTGCTGCGGGCGTGCCTGGCCCACAAGCCGCTGTTCCTGTCGGCCGTGGGGCTGCTGCTGGTGTTCGGCGCCACGTGCTGGCTGGGTTTCGCGAGTGTCTTCCGCAACATTCCGCTGGCGGTGGAGCAACTCGGAGGAGACGCCGGCTCCGTTCGCGCCCACACGTACTGGATCGGCGGCACGCAGCGGTTTCCGGGGCTGGGCCGGGAGTTCATGCCGGACCTGGACGAAGGCTCCTATCTCTACATGCCGACGACGATGACGCACGCCTCCATCGGCGAGGCGATGGACATCCTCGCCACGCAGGACCGGGCGTTTCAGGCGATTGCCGAGGTGGAGTCGGTCGTCGGCAAGATCGGCCGGGCGGATACGCCGCTGGACCCGGCGCCCGTCTCGATGATCGAGACGGTCATCAACTACAAGCCGGAGTTTATCGCGGACGCCTCCGGCCGGCGGCGGAACTTCCGCACGGCCCCGGGCGACTACGAGGGCCCGGTCCGCGTGGACGGGGCCGGCACGGCCTTCGTGCTGGACGAGCGGGGCGAGTTGGTGGAGGATGAGGGCGGCCGGCCGTTCCGGCAGTGGCGGCCGCACATCCGCACGCCGGACGATATCTGGGAGGCCATCGTCGCGGCCGGCGAGATTCCCGGCGTCACGTCCGCGCCCAAGCTCATGCCGATCAAGGCCCGCATCGTCATGCTGCAGAGCGGCATGCGCGCGCCCATCGGCATCAAGGTCAAGGGGCCGGACCTGCGGACCATCGAAGAGGTCGCCGTGCGCCTGGAGGCCCTGCTGAAGGAGGCGCCCGGCGTGGACCCGCGGTCCGTCCTGGCCGACCGGATCGTCGGCAAGCCGTACCTCCAGATCGTGCCGGATCGCGAGGCCCTCGGCCGATATGGCGTGCGGATGCGGGAGTTCCAGGACATCGTGGCCACCGCCATCGGCGGGCGGACCGTCACGCGGACGGTGGAGGGGCGTGAGCGATTCGCCGTGCGCGTGCGCTACCAGCGCGAACTGCGGGACCGCCTCGACACGCTCGGGCGGATCCTCGTGCCGGGCGCCGACGGCGTGCAGATTCCGCTGACGCAGGTGGCGGACATCCAGTACGTCCGCGGCCCGCAGGTGATCAAGAGCGAAGACGCCCGCCTGGTGGGCTACGTTCTGTTCGACAAGCTTCCCGGCGAGGCGGAGGTGGACGTCGTGGAGCGCGCCCAGGCTTTGCTGGCGGAGTGGGAGCGTTCCGGGCGCTTCGTTCGCCCGGCCGGGGTGACCATCGAATTCGCCGGCAATTACGAGAACCAGCTCCGCGCCCAGGCCACGCTGCGGCTGGTTCTGCCGGCGGCGCTGCTGCTGATCTTCCTGATCCTCCACCGCCAGTTCCGCCGCATCAGCACGACGTTGCTGGTGTTTACGGGCATCTTCGTGGCGTGGGCGGGCGGCTTCGTGCTGCTGTGGATGTACGGCCGGCCGTGGTTTCTGGACTTCTCCGTGTTCGGCGTGAACATGCGAGAGATCTTCCAGGTGGGCCCGATGAATCTGAGCGTGGCCGTATGGGTGGGGTTTTTGGCGCTGTTCGGCATCGCCACGGACGACGGCGTGGTGCAGGCCACGCACCTGGACCAGGTATTCCGCCGGCGCCGCCCGAAAGATCGCCACGCCGTGCGCGCCGCCACTGTGGAAGCGGCCCAACGCCGCATCCGCCCGTGCCTGATGACCTCCGCCACCACCATCCTCGCGCTGCTGCCGGTGCTTACGTCGGCCGGGCGCGGCAGCGACGTGATGGCGCCGATGGCGATCCCCTCCTTCGGCGGCATGCTGGTGGTGATGCTGAGCGTGCTGGTCGTGCCGGTGCTCTATAGCTGGGTGGAGGAGATGCGCCTGTCCCGTCGCCGATTCAACCGAGAGGCCACGGCCAGAAATCGACAGGTGCCCCCGCGCGCCAACAGCCCGGCCGGCACAGACCAACCGCCACCGCCTATGCTTGCCGACTGACCGATACGCCGGCCAGAGCCCAACTGCGCCGCGGCACGAAGCCGGCCTTCAGGCTTCCTCCGGCTGGCGGGCGAGATCCGCGTGAAATTCCTGAAGGCTCCACACCTCGCCTTCGCCGGCCTTGCGGGCGCGGATTCCCTCGGCGGCGGCCAGTGCGGCCGGCAGCGTGGTGATGTACGGCACGCCGTACTTGATGGCCGTCTTGCGGATGTAGGAGTCGTCGGTCTGGCTGGACTTGCCGGCCGGGGTGTTGATCACCAATTGAATCTCGCCGTTCATGATGGCGTCGGTGATGTTCGGCCTGCCTTCCAGAACCTTGGCGATTCCCTCCGCCTCGATGCCCTTTTCGGCGAGGAACTGCCGCGTGCCGCTGGTGGCCTTCAGGGCGAAGCCCATCTCGGCGAACCGGCGGGCCACGTCCTCCAGGTATGGCAGTTCACGGTCCTTCCGGCAGATGCTCAACAGCACGGTTCCTTCCGTGGGCAGCAGGGCCTTGGCGGCCTCCTGGGCCTTGAAGAACGCCGTGCCGAAGTCCGCGGCCATGCCGAGCACCTCGCCGGTGGAGCGCATCTCCGGGCCGAGCAATGGGTCCACTTCCGGCAGCATGTTGAAGGGGAACACGGATTCCTTCACGCCGTGGTGCGGCAGCTTGCGGCGCTTCAGGCCCATGTCCGCCAGTTTCTTTCCGAGCATGGTCCGCGTGGCGATGCTGGCCATTGGGATGCCGCACACTTTGCTGACCAGCGGCACCGTGCGGGACGCGCGCGGATTGGCCTCCAGCACGTACACCACGCCGTCGCAGATGGCGTACTGCATGTTCATCAGGCCGATGACGCCCATCTCTCGGGCGATGCGCCCGGTATAGTCCGTGATCGTCTTCAGGTGCTTCGGGGGCACGCTGATTGGCGGGATGACGCAGGCGGAGTCTCCGGAGTGCACGCCGGCCAGTTCGATGTGCTCCATGATCGCCGGCACGAACACGTCCGTGCCGTCGGAGATGGCGTCCGCCTCCACTTCCTTGGCGTTCTGGAGGAACTTGTCGATCAGGATCGGCCGTTCGGGCGTCACGCCCACGGCCGCGGCGATGTACTCTCGCAGCATCTGCTCGTCGTAGATTACTTCCATGCCGCGCCCGCCGAGCACGAAGCTCGGGCGGAGCATGAGCGGGTAACCGATGCGCCCGGCCGCGTCCAGGGCCTGCTCCAGCGTGGTGGCCGTGGCGGCGGCGGGCATGGGGATGCCCAGACGGTCCATCATGGCGCGGAACAGATCGCGGTCTTCGGCCATTTCGATGGTCCGCGGCGAGGTGCCGAGAATCTGGACGCCGGCGGCCTCCAACTCGGCGGCGATATTAAGAGGCGTCTGCCCGCCGAACTGCACGATCACGCCCTCGGGCTTCTCCTTCTCGTAGATCGCCAGGACGTCCTCGACGGTCAGCGGCTCGAAGTAGAGCTTGTCCGATGTGTCGTAGTCCGTGGAGACCGTCTCCGGGTTGCAGTTGACCATGATGGAGCCGAGGCCCTCCTCCCGCAGGGTGTAGGCGGCGTGGACGCAGCAGTAGTCGAACTCGATGCCTTGGCCGATGCGGTTGGGGCCGCCGCCGAGGATCATGATTCTTCGGCCGGGCGCGGCCTCGGAAGCGTCCGGCGCGTTGTACGTGGAGTAGTAGTACGAGGCGTTCTCCACCCCGCTGACCGGCACGGCGTGCCAGCCCTCGACCACGCCGAGGGCCGTGCGGCGGTCGCGGATGGCCTTTTCCGGCATGCCGAGCATTTGCGCGAGGTACCGGTCGGAGAAGCCGTCCTTCTTGGCCTGGGTCAACAGGTCATCGGGCGGCAGGCTGCCCTTGTGCCGCAGGATCTGTTCTTCCAGCTCGACGAGTTGCTTCATCTGCTCCAGGAACCACGCTTTGATGTGCGTCTTCTCGTGAAGTTCGTCCAAGTCCGCGCCTTTGCGGATCGCCTCGTACAGGATGAACTGCCGCTCGCTGCTGGGCTCGGCGAGCATCGCCATGAGTTCCTCCAGTGAGCGCTCGTGAAAGTCCTTGGCGAAGCCCAGGCCGTAGCGGCCGGTCTCCAGCGAGCGGATCGCCTTCTGGAACGCCTCCTTGTAGTTCTTGCCGATGGACATCGCCTCCCCGACGGCCCGCATCTGCGTGCCGAGCTTGTCTTGGGCGCCCTTGAACTTCTCGAAGGCCCAGCGGGCGAACTTAACCACCACGTAGTCCCCGGAAGGCGTGTACTTCTCCAGCGTGCCGCTGCGCCAGTAGGGTATTTCGTCCATCGTCATGCCGCCGGCGAGCTTGGCCGAGACCAGCGCGATCGGGAAGCCCGTGGCCTTGCTGGCCAGCGCCGAGCTGCGGCTGGTGCGCGGGTTGATCTCGATGACGGTCACGCGCCCGGTCTTCGGGTCGTGGGCGAACTGGATGTTCGTGCCGCCGATCACCTGGATCGCCTCGACGATGCGATAGGAATAGTCCTGGAGCTTCTTCTGGAGCTTCTCGTCGATGGTGAGCATCGGCGCGGTGCAGTACGAGTCGCCCGTGTGCACGCCCATGGCGTCGACGTTCTCGATGAAGCACACGGTGATCATCTGGTTCTTGGCGTCGCGGACGACCTCCAACTCCAGCTCTTCCCAGCCGAGGACGCTTTCCTCCACGAGAAGCTGGTGGATCAGGCTCACGGCCAGGCCGCGGCCGGCGACCGTGCGGAGCTCTTCCACGTTGTATACCAGCCCGCCGCCGGTGCCGCCCATGGTGTAGGCGGGGCGCAGCACCACCGGGTAGCCCAGTTCCGCCGCGACGGCCTCCGCCTCCTCCACGGTGTGGGTGATCTTGCTGCGGGGCATGTCGATGCCCAGGGAGTCCATCGTGCTCTTGAACGCCTCGCGGTCTTCGCCGCGCTCGATGGCGTCGGCCTGCACGCCGATGATCCGCACGCCGTACTTGTCCAAGATGCCCCGCTTGTGGAGTTCGGACGAAAGGTTCAGCGCGCTTTGCCCGCCGAGGTTTGGCAGCAGCGCGTCCGGGCGCTCCTTGGCGATGATCCGCTCCATCGCCTCGACGGTCAGCGGCTCGATATACGTCACGTCCGCCATTTCCGGGTCCGTCATGATCGTGGCGGGGTTGGAGTTGACCAGGATTATCTCGTAGCCCAAGGCCCGCAGGGCCTTGCACGCCTGGGTGCCGGAGTAGTCGAACTCGCAGGCCTGGCCGATCACGATCGGGCCCGAACCGATAATCATTACACGATGGATGTCATCGAGCTTCGGCATGTTGGTTCCTTTTCGCTGTAGCGGTAGCGTTCCGCGCCCGGTGCGTCGAGATGTAAGGGGTGCGGTGTCGCAACAGGCTACGCGCACAGGCGGCGGGGGTCAAGCGCGGCTCCGGCCAAACCCGGCGACGACGCCCGGGCGGCGTTCAGCCGTTCTGCCCGTAGTACGCGCCGTCTCCGTGCTTGCGGAGGAAGTGCTTGTCCAGCAGTTCCGGGCAGACGATCCGCGGGTAGGGGTCCACGCGAAGCGTCTCGCTGGCGAGCCGGGCCAGGTGCTCCAGGATGACGGCGCCGGTGACGGCGGCATCCGGGTCTGTGCCCCAGGCGAACGGGCCGTGGTCCGCCACGAGCACGCCCGGCAGATGCCGCGGGTCGAGGTCCTCGAACCGTGCGGCGATCGCCCTGCCGGTGTTGGCCTCGTAGTCGCCGTCGATCTGCTCGGGCGTGAGCGGCGGCGTGCAGGGGATGGGCCCGTAGAAGTAGTCCGCGTGCGTGGTGCCCAGGACGGGCACCTCCCGCCGGGCCTGCGCCCAGGCGGTGGCGTAGAGACTGTGCGTGTGGACAATGCCGCCGATGCTTTGGAACGCGCGGTACAGTTCCAGGTGGGTCGGCGTGTCGGAACTCGGCTTCAGGCCGCCCTCGACCACCTCGCCGCTTTCCAAGGACACCACGACCATCTGCTCGGCCGACATGCCGTCGTACGGCACGCCGGAGGGCTTGATGACCACGTGCCCGCCGCGGCGGTCGATGCCGCTGACGTTGCCCCAGGTCTGGATCACCAGCTTCTCGGTCACCAGCCGCAGGTTGGCGCGGCACACTTGTTCTTTGAGGTTCGCAAGCACAGGAGGTTTCCTAAGTTGTTTCCGCCATTCCGGTTCGCCGCAGGGGGCATTGTAGCGTTTCCTTCGCCGGCAGGGAACGCCGCGGCGGCGGGCGGAGCGCCTTTTTCCGCAAGTTCGCGTTTGACAGAACCGCGCCTTGCCGATACGATTCTGTCATCCGCATCGCACGGCCGAAGGGGACAACGCGGCCGCGGCGGGCGGTGCCAAGAGAATCGTGCGGCGGGAGGCAACCGTAGGAAGGGCCTGCGGCTCTGCCGGCTTGTTCCCGACGCTAAACGCGCCCGCCGAAAAGGCGGGGCCTTTCTGGGAGGCATCCCATGATCAAGAAGCGCCTGTTCACCCCCGGTCCGACGGACGTTCCGCCGGAAGTCCTCAACGAGATGGCCAAGCCCATCATCCACCACCGCACGCCGGAGTTCCGCGAGATCTTCACGGCCATGACGGCGGGCATTGGGAAGCTGCTGAAGACCGAGCAGCCCGTGGTGACCCTGGCCGGCTCCGGCACGGCCGGGATGGAAGCGGCCATCGCCTGCGCGGTTCCGCGAGACAAGAAGGTGCTGGTCTCCAACGGCGGCAAGTTCGGCGAGCGCTGGGTGAAGGTGGCCAAGGTGTACGGCCTGGACGTGGACGAAGTGAAGCTGGAATGGGGCACGGCCCTCACGGCCGAGACGGTCAAGCAGAAGCTGGACACCGGCGAGTACGGGGCCGTTGTGACCGTCCACAGCGAGACGTCCACCGCCACCGCGTGCGACCTGAAGGCGATCGCGGAGGTGGTGAAGGCGACCGACGCCGTCCTGATAGCCGACAGCATCACCGGCGCCGGGGCTTTGCCCCTGTGGACGGATGAGTGGGGCGTGGACATCGTCGCCAGCGGCAGCCAGAAGGCGTTCATGCTGCCGCCGGGGCTGGCGTTTCTGTCCATCAGCGACAAGGCGCAGGCCGTCATCCAGGCGCAGGAGTCCAAGACGTTCTACCTGGACCTCAAGGCGTACCTCAAGTCGCTGGCCAAAAACGACACGCCGTACACCGGCCCGGTGAGCCTGGTTCGCGGGGCGAAGGTGGCCGTGGACATGATCAACGCCGAGGGCATCGAGACCGTCTGGGCCCGGACGGCCCTGCTGGCCAAGGCCACGCGCACCGCGGCCGAGGCGCTGGGCCTGAAGGTCTTCAGCCAGTCGCCGAGCGACTCGGTGACGGGGCTGCTGTTCCCCGACGGCGTGGACGACGGCTTCCGCAAGAAGCTCCAGGCCCGGTACGGCGCTTCCGTGGCCGGCGGGCAGGACCACATGAAGGGCAAGCTCTTCCGCATCAACCACATGGGCTACACCGACCCGCTGGACACCATCGGCCTGGTGGCCGCCATCGAGTACACGCTGGCCGACTGCGGCGCGAGCGTGGAGACCGGCAAGGGCGTGGCCGCCGCCGCGAAGGTGCTGAAGGACTGGCAGTAAGGGAAACGACAGGTTAGAGGTGAGAGGTGACAGAGCGCTCGCGGCGTTCCCCTCGACCGGACGCTTCGCACCCGCGGAGCCTCACCTTTCACCTCTAACCTCTAACCTTTCTTGAGAGAGCGTCATTCTGGCGTGCGGCCGTTGGGCATCGCGCGCCGCGAAAGGAAACCGGCAATGAAGATTCTCATCGCAGATAAACTGAGCCCGGTCGGCATCGACTGGCTGAAAGAGCAACCGGACGTGGAAGTGGACATCAACCCCGGCCCGCCGCCGGAGGAACTGGCGAAGATCGTCGGCCAGTACGACGGCATGATCATCCGCTCCGGCGTGAAGGTCACCGCCGAGGTGCTCGCCGAGCCGGGCGCCCTGAAGGGCATCGCCCGGGCGGGCGTGGGCGTGGACAACGTGGACGTGCCGGTGGCCACGGCCAAGGGCGTGATCGTGATGAACACGCCCGGAGGCAACACGCTGGCCACGGCCGAGCTGACGATGGCGCTGATGCTGGCCTTGAGCCGTAAGATCGCCCCGGCCAACGCCTCGCTCGTGGGCGGCGCGTGGGACCGCAAGAAATTCCAGGGCACGCAGCTTTCCGGCAAGACGTTGGGCGTCATCGGCATGGGCCGCATCGGCCGGGCCGTGGCGCAGCGGGCGGCCGGGTTCGAGATGCGCGTGCTGGGCTTCGACCCGTTCTTCGCCGGGCAGCCGGAAGGCGAGGTCGAGATGGTCAAGTCGCTGGACGACATCTGCAAACGCGCGGACTACATCACCGTTCACGTGCCCAAGAGCACCGAAACCCTCGGCATGATCGGCGCCGAGCAGTTCGCGCTCATGAAGCCGACGGTCCGGCTGATCAACGCCGCCCGCGGCGGCATTATCGACCCGCCGGCCCTGCTGGACGCACTGAATGACGGCAAGGTGGCCGGCGCCGCCATCGATGTATGGACCAAGGAGCCTCCGGAAACCGAGGCGGAGAAGGCCCTCATCCAGCACGCCAACGTGCTGGCCGTGCCGCACCTGGGCGCCAGCACGGAAGAGGCCCAGGAGCAGGTGGCCCTGGACGCGGCCCAGCAGCTCGTGGAGGCCCTCCGCGGCGGCGAGGTGCGCAACGCCGTCAACGCCCCCGGCTTCGACAAGGCCCTGCCGGAAACCGTCCGCCCGTACACGGAGTTGGCCAGCCGCCTGGGCACGATCCTCGCCCGCACGACGGCCGGGGCGCTGACGAAGGTGGAGGTCATCTACCGCGGGCCGATCTGCGAGGCGAACGTGACGCCCGTCACCACGCACCTGCTGCAGGGACTACTCCAGCCGCACATGGACCAGCCGGTCAACGTGATCAACGCGCCCGTGCTGGCCGAGCAGCGCGGCGTGGAGGTCCAGCAGAGCACCTCCGCGAAGGTCAAGGAGTTCACGAATCTCGTGGAGGTGACCGTCCACACCGACAAGGCGAAGCGCTCCGCCACCGGCACCATCTACGGCAGCCGCTTCCCCCGGATCATCGGCATCGACGGCTACCGCATCGAGTTGCAGCCGGAAGGCCACGTGGTGATCATCCTTAACGAGGACCGGCCGGGCGTGATGGGCCGCTACGGAACCCTCTTCGGCAGCAACGAGATCAACATCGCGGACATGACCTTCTCGCGGAAGAAGAAGTCCGGCATGGCCGTGGTGGGCATCAACCTCGACCAGGCCCCCGGCGAGGCCGTGATGAAGGAGATCGCCTCCCAGGACGGCGTGAAGGAATGCTACTACATGGAGCTTCCGCCGCTGCCGGCCGAGGAAGGCGAAGAGTAGCCTCGGCCGCGATATCAGGTTCAGATGGGGCCACGGGCGCGTCTTCGCGCCCGTGGCCCTTTCCACCAAGAGTCTATCCAAATATCCTTCGTCGGCCCGAGGTCCGGGCCGCAATAAACGCCGCGTGCGAGCCCGTGAAGGTGACTGTCGGCAAGCCGGTCAAGGCCGACTGAGCTTCACGCTCCCACCGTCACGCGTACGCGGTGCTCTCCGGTCGCCGCCGGCGGGGGGATGACGTCGCCATCCAGCACCCGCCCGTCCAGCTCCATCGTCACCGGCCCGACCGGGACGCCATGCGGATTCAGTATCTCGATGTCGTACACCGCGCCGCGCCACGGCCGGCGGACCTTCGCGCGCCGCCAACTGGTCGGCATGCGCGGGTCGATCTCCAGCCCGTCGTAGCCGGCCCGCACCCCGCAGAAGCCCGAGCCGTCCTGGCGGATGATGGCGTTGAAGTCATCCGTGCAGATGCGGTTTTCCCAAGGGTCCGGCAGGTCGCGCCGGGTGATGATGAACTCCCGGCCGTCGTCGCTGAAACGCCAGTGCTTCGATTCCAGTAGGCTCACTCCGTCGCACTCCTTCGTCGGGGCGGGTGCGGTTGCTCCCTGATATGCGAAAGAGGGGGCAGCGTCAACAGGCAAGCCGCGTCGCCATGGGATGGGCCGATGGCCCGGCCGGGCGGGGAACAAGGCGGGAGGCCAGATCGGCGCAGAAAAGCGGCGGCGCTGAAAGCTGCGCCGCCGCGTTCGTTTGCTTGGCTGGGCCGGCTTACCGGCGTCGGCGCCGCAGCAGGGCCGCTCCGCCCGCGCCGAGAAGAAGCATCGTGGCGGGCTCCGGAACCGTCTCGGCGATCCAGTTGCGGTAGTCGTCGTTCAGGGCGATGGCCCGATTCGTATCGTACGCCGAAGGAACGGCGGAATAAGCGTAAGCACCGACACCGGCAAGAACCCAGTGCGGGGCGGTCGGATCCGAGGAGATATTCACAAACAGGCCGCTGCCGGAGTCATGGTCCGCCAGGCCCACTTCGTAAACCGTGTCGCTGCTGGAGAATTCCATCACGAACACCTCAGACAGATAGCCGAGTTCCTCGCGGTCTTCGGAACTGTCCAGCCGATTGGTGCCCCAGCGAAGCACTCGGGCCGAATCGTCGTCCCATGTGTAACGGCTGCCGCCTGCCAATGCCGTACCGGTGTGTCCAGTCCCAACCAGCATGGCTACCTCGCCGACCACCGAACTCGGCGCGCCGGAGTACAGGTCGTAATAGCCGGGGAGCTTTTCATTCACACGGACCAATCGAAGGTCCGGCGCCTTACCGGTGTCGGGGTCGACCGGCGCGTTGATAAACTCCGCTACCGTATACGTGTTGCCATCACCCAACTGCACGTTGGTCGAGGTAGACACGCTGTAGTGCTGCACGCTCAGCAGCCAATAATCGTCGATGGCCACGCAACTGCCGCCGCCGTATTGGCCGACATAGGACCAGTCAAAGCCGCTGTAGGGAAGTTCCGCCTCTGAAGGCGCGGTCTCCAGCCCCGGCGCCAACGCAAACGCCGGCGCGCAGACGCACAGCAGCAGGCCCGCCAGCACACCCCTCACGCACAGATTCCGCATGGACATCGCCAAATCCTCCATATCCTTCATGTGATCCACTCACGCGGCAATCGCCGCGGCAACTCCGAGAAGCGAGCGACGCTACACCCGGAGACGATGAGGTCATCTCGCGGGACATCTGCCTCTCAATCAGATTTCATGTTACCCGGTATCCCGCGTAAGGTCAAAGGCAAAAAGGGTTTGCATTTGGATTGGATCGTATTAAGAAAATGTGGCCCCGTGTATCTCGGCCGGCGGGATTGTGTATAATCCATGGCGACCCCAAGCTGGAATCGCAACCACATGAAAGATCAGGACTTGATTTCCGATATCCGCGGCCGCTTCGACGACCTCGCCGGCGTGCTGCGCCTCACCGAAGAGCACCTGGCTCCGCGAATCGGCGACGCGGCCGAGTTGATCCTCGCCGCCTACCGGCAGGGCGGGGCGGTGTTCGCCTTCGGCAACGGCGGCTCGGCCGCCGACGCCCAGCACCTCGTCGGCGAACTCGTCGGCCGGTTCCTCCGGGAGCGGCCGGGCTTCCGGGCCCAGGCCCTCGGCACGGATACCGCCGTGCTCACCAGCGTGGCCAACGACTACGGCTTCGATCACATCTTCGCCCGCGAATTGCTCGCCAATGCCCGCGCCGGAGATGTCGCCATCGCCATCACCACATCGGGCAATTCGCCGAATGTCGTGCAGGCGCTGAAGGCCGGCCGCGAGATGGGCCTGAAGACCATCGCCTTGACCGGCGCCGGCGGAGGCCTGTGCGGCCCCTTGGCCGACGTGCTGCTGGACGTGCCGTGCAGCGGGCCGACGCCGCGCATCCAGGAAGCCCACGGCGTGGTGTATCACATTCTCTGCGAAATCGTGGAGCGGGAACTGGTTGCGGCGGAGTAGCGCCCCGGCGGAATTTCTCGGCGATTTTCCCCGCCCTTAGCGAAGACGCCCCCTCGTTTGGCCGATGTATAAGCTGTCAGGAAGAGCAGCCCTGGCGCGGAGAGGGGAGCCACAAGCTTCGGAGGGAAGGCCGCCGCCGGCGGGGACCGGTATGGCGGCCTTAACTATGCGCGGGGCGGGGGCTTCCGCACCCGCACCCGCATTCCAGGCCCCATGCCATTGCCCGCGGCGGCCGGCGCCGCTACCATGCCGGTCGAAGGAGCCCCCATGCATCGCTATGCCCGCATCATCCGCATTCGTCCGGACAAACTCGACGAGTACAAGCGCCTGCGCGCCGAATGCTGGCCGCAAGTGCGGCGGATGATGCACGAGCAGAATATCCGCAACTGCTCCATCTATCACAAGGATGGCCTGGCGGTGCTGTATTACGAATATGTCGGGACCGACTACGCGGCCGACCAGCAGAAGTTCCACGAGGACCCCACCATGCGGAAGTGGCAGCAGCTCACCGGCGACTGCCAGCAGCCCTGGAGCAAAGCGCAGCGCTGGGCCGCCATGGAAGAGGTGTTCCACCAGGACTGACCGCTTGCCTGCCGCCGGCGTGCGGTTTCTAATGCCCTGCCATGACAGACAGCCAACCACTGAAACTCGGCGTGTTGCTTTCCGGCGGGGGCCGGACGCTCTTGAACCTGTTGGAATGCATCCGGCGCGGCGAACTGGACTGCGAGGTGGCCACGGCGATCGCCTCGCGCGAATGCAAGGGCGTGGAGCGCTCGCGGGCGGCCGGGCTGGACGTGCACGTGGTTCCCTACAAGCAGTATCGCGATGCCGGCCCCGGCGGCCAGCCGGATACGGCCGGGTATTCCGCGGCCATCGTCGCCAAGCTCGAAGCGGCGGGCGCAAACCTGGTGGTGCAGGCGGGGTTCCTCTCGCTCTGGCACATCCCCCCACGGTACGAAGGCAAGGTGATGAACATCCACCCGGCGCTGCTGCCGGCGTTTGGCGGCAAGGGCATGTACGGCCATCACGTGCATGAGGCGGTGGTGGCGACCGGCTGCAAGGTGTCCGGCTGCACGGTGCACTTCGTGACCAACGAGTACGACGCCGGGCCGATCATCCTCCAGCGGACCGTGCCCGTGACGGACCGCGACACGCCGGACGACGTGGCGGAGCGCGTCTTCGAGCAGGAATGCATCGCCTACCCGGAGGCGATCCGCCTGTTTGGGCGGGGGCGGCTGGAGATCGACGGGCGAATTGTCCGCGTGCGGGGGTGAGGCAGACCGTTCGCGATTGCGGCTTGCCCGCGCCGTGCCGGCGCCCGGTCAGCCGGCCTGCACCGCCGTGATGGCCGTGATCAGGACGATGTCGTCCACGCTGCACCCGCGAGACAGGTCGTTGATCGGCCGGGCGAGGCCCATCAGCAGCGGTCCCAGGGCGGTGGCCTTGCCGATTCGCTCGGCCAGTTTGTAGGCGATGTTTCCGCAGGACAAATCCGGGAAGACCAGCGTGTTGGCCTTGCCGGCCACGGGAGAGTCTTTGGCCTTGCGCTCGGCGATCGAGGGGATCAACGCCGCGTCCAGTTGCATTTCGCCGTCGAGCTTCAGTTCCGGCCGGCGGGACCGGGCGAGCTTCGTCGCGTCGATCACCTTCTGCACGGCCGGGCTGTAGGCGGAGCCTTTCGTCGAGAAACTCAGCATGGCCACGTGCGGCTCGGCGCCCAACAGACGCTCGCAGTTGTCGGCCGCGGCGATGGCGATATCCGCCAGTTGCTCCACGCTCGGTTCCGGCACCACGCCGGTGTCCGCGAAGATCAGCGAGCCGTCCACGCCGAAGTCCGGAACGACCGTATTCATGATGCTGCACCCGCTGACCGTTCGGTTGCCGGGCGTGGGGCCCACGCCGAACAGGGCGGCGCGGACGGTGTCTTTCGTCGGGCAGATGCTGCCGGCCACCATGCCGTCGGCGCGTTGGTCTCCCACCAGCATGCCGCCGTAGTAGACCGGGCGCTTGAGCAGTTCGTCGGCATCCGGGCGAGACATGCCCTTATGCTTGCGGCGCTCGTGGAGGGTGTCCACGTAGCGGGCGCGCTGTTCGTCGGATGAGTGATCGAGGACTTCCACGCCGTCCAGCGACACGCCCAGCTTTTTGGCGCGGGCGCGGATGTCCGCTTCCTCGCCCAGGAGCGTCACCCTCGCATAGCCGAGTTGGGTGACCTTCTCGGCCGCGCGAAGGACGCGGTCGTCGGCCGACTCCGGCAGCACGATACGCTTGCCAAGCTGCTTAGCCGTTTCGGTAATTCTGGTTACGACGCTGTTGCTCATCGGATTGCCTTGTCCTCGCCCGGGCGTTAGGATGCACGCCTTGTCTGCAGGTGTTGTCGCCACGAACCGCTAGACTAGCGGCGAGGCCGGGAGTTGTCGAGGGTCCAAAATGGATTTCATCCGGGTGAGATTGATCGAGAAGATTCAGCTCCAGGCGGTGGCCCTGGCGGCGCTGGTGGGCGTGTACTCGCTGCTGGCGGCGCGGGTCTCCCCTTGGGACCCCCAGGCCCCGGTCACGCTGCTGTCCCAGCCGGGCATCGGGCGGTTGGTGGTGCTGGCGGCCGGCGTGTGGGTGCTGGCCGCGGCCGCCGGGGCGCTGACGGTTTCCGCCCGGCCGGAAGGGCCGCTGCTGGCCGCCTTGGCCGGGGCGGCCGGCGTGGCGCTGTACTCGCCCGGCATTCGCCCGCTGCTGATGGCCCGCCAGGACGCCCTGAGGGGGCTGTTCTTCGCCCATCTGCTGGAGGTGGTCGCGCTGGCGGCGGTGGTGTTGGCGGCCGGGAGGATCGCCTCCTTTGTGCGGGGCCGCGCGTCGAGGCTGGCGGGCGGCTGGGGCTGGCGGGACCCGCTGCAACAGCTTACCGACGAGCAGCGACGGACCATCGGCGAGATAGACGTCGACCGCATGGCGTGGGTTGGCGGACCGGTGGCGATGGTACGGATCGGGCTGACGATGCTGCTGTCGAAAACCGGCAAGGCCGGCGCCCGCAAGCAGGCGCAGGACGGGCAGGAGACTCCGAGTCTCAAACGGCTGCTGGGCTGCCTGGCCATCTCGGCGGTCGTCAGCGCATTGATGCTCATGGCCCTGCTGCAATCGGCCGACCGTGGACAGATTCTCTTCGCGGTGTTCGCCGCGTTCCTTCTCGGGGCGTTGGTGGGCCACCAGGTGTCGCCCTCCCGGTTTGGCCTGGCGGCGTGGGTGCTGCCGACGCTGTTCGGCCTGGGGGCGATGCTGCTGGCGGCCGTGTCTTCCGTGTCTTCCGTGCCGGACGCCTGGCGAGATGTGCCCCTCTACGCGCACGTGCTGCCGGTGGACTGGGTGATCGTCGGCTCGGCCGGAAGCATCACCGGCTTGTGGCTATCTTCTCGATGGCACGAGGCCCGCTACCTGGAAGTGCTTGCGGAGGCTCAGCTTAACGGGTCGGAAACGTAGGGCGGACCGGCGCCGCATTCCAGAGGCTGAACCCAATCCCCGACATCCGAAACAAGCGGCACGCACGAAACAGCCTGCGGACCGGTCGCGCGATGTGTATGCCGCATTGCCGTTTGCCTGAATCGCCGCTTATTCAGGGTTTCCTGTTTCGGATCTCGGCCTTGGGCGCCTGCTTGCGTTCGTCGCCCTTATCCCGCGTTTCCCGACGTGCGAAACTCTACACACAACATTTCACAATGTCGGCCTGCCCAACCGCTTGCGCACGTCCGTCTGCATTCCGGCGATCGTGTTTCGCACGCGGTCGAGCAATTGCTCAGGGGCCATGGCGCGGGCCTGGTCGCGGGGAATCGGCGGGGCGTATTGCACCACCACGTTGCCCGGCCTCGGCAGCAGATGCTCCCGCGGCCAGCACTCGAAGGCCCCGTCGATCAGCGTTGGCGCCACCCACTCGGCCGCGCGCTGGGCGAGCATCGCCACGCCCGGCAGGAACGGCCCGATCCGCCCGTCGCTCGTCCGCGTGCCCTCGGCGAACACCACCACCTGCCCGCCGGCGCGGAGCCGCCGCATGGCCTCCTTTAGCGCGCCGGTGTCGGCCGCGCCGCGGCGCACCGGAAAGGCGTTGAGCGCCGCGATGGCCTGCCGGAAGAGCGGCGCGCGGAAGAGCGAGTCTCGCGCCATGAAGCTCATCGGCCGCTGCAGGGCGAAGCTCATCAGGATGGGGTCGAAGAAACTCTGGTGGTTGCAGATGTACAGCACCCCGCCGGACGCCGGCTCGTGGCGGCGGTTGAAGACGCGCACGCCGCAATAGCCCCCCACGCCCACCTGGAACACTCGCCGCATGAAGCGGTAGAAGAGGTGCGGCGCCGGCACGCCTTCGGCGAAGCGGAGCGACCGGAGTTCCGGGTTGGGGTGGCTGCTCGGCGCGGTCACGCTTGCTGTTCCAGGTGGCGGAGGATTTCCCGCACCACCTGCTCCGGGCTCAGGTCGGACGAGTCGATGTGCAGTGCGCCGCGCGGCTTGACCAGCGGGCCGACGGAGCGGGTGCGGTCTCGCCCGTCCCGCTCGATGATCTTGCGGAGCACGTCCATGTAGTCGGCATCGCGTCCGCGAGCGAGCAACTCCTCGTAGCGCCGCATGGCGCGGACTTCCGGGGCGGCCTCCAGGAACACCCGCAGGTCGGCATCCGGGAAAACCACGGTGCCCTGGTCTCGGCCCTCGGTCACGAAACTGCCGAACTGCTCTCCCAGGCGGCGCTGGAGGGCCACCAGCACCTCGCGCACGGCCGGGGAGTTGGCCAGGTGGTGTACGGTATCTGTCACGTCCGGCTCGCGGATGGCCTCACTGACGTCCTGCCCGTCGAGCAGCACGCGCACGCCGCCGTCTTCCGGCGTCAGGCGGATGTCCGCCTGCGCCGCGCAGCGGGCGAGGGCCTGCTCGTCGGACAGGCCCACGCCGTGGCGCATGGCGCGCAGCGTGGCGGCTCGGTACGTGGCGCCCGTGTCCAGGTAAGCGATGCCGAGCTCCCTCGCGAGCCCGCGCGCCGCGGTGCTCTTGCCGGAGCCGGCCGGTCCGTCGATGGTGACTTTCATGGCGGCGAGAGTGTACCGCAAACCCATTGCCCACGCCACCGCGCCGGGCCGGGCCAGGTCGCCTATTCGAACGTCGCCGTCGGCCCGTACGAACTCAGCAACTGAAGGTAGTTGCCTCGCTCGAAGGCGGCCGGTTCCGGGCAGTTCTTCTGGCTGAGGGCGCCCTTCATCTCGCGGACGCTCTCGTAGCCGGCCTTTTCCATGATCTGCTCCAGCCCGGCCGCAAGCGCCCGCATGTGGCCGATGCCGTTCTTCAGCAGGCACGAGCAGAGCATCGTCGCATCCGCCCCGGCGAGGAGCATCTTCACCACGTCCTGCGGCGTGTGGATGCCGGTCGTCGCGGCCAGGGAGGTCTGGACCCGCCCGTGGAGAATGGCGATCCACCGCAGGGGCAGGCGGTTCTCGTTGGAGTCGGACAACACCAGCCGCGGGCGGACTTCCAGGTCTTCGATGCTGATATCCGGCTGGTAGAAGCGGTTGAACAGCACCAGGCCATCCGCTCCGGCCTCGGTGAGGCGGCGGGCCATGTTCCCGATGGCCGAGAAGAACGGCGACAGCTTGACCGCCACCGGGATGGATACCGACTCTAAAACGGTCTCCAGAACCGCCACGTGGACCTTCTCCACGTGTTCGCCGGGCAGGTCCGGGTCTGTGGGAATGTAGTACACGTTCAGCTCCAACCCGTCGGCGCCGGCCTGCTCCATCTTCTTTGCGTAGCTGGTCCATCCGCCGGAGGAAATGCCATTCAGCGAGCCGATGATCGGGATATCCACGGCCTGCTTGGCTTGGCGGATATGCTCCAGGTACTCCTGCGGGCCGGTCTTGAAGTCCTCGATTTCCGGGAAGTACGACAGGCTTTCGGCGAAGCGGTCCGCCCCGTACTTGTAGTAGTACTCCAACTCGCGGGCCTCATGCTCCACTTGCTCCTCGAAAAGCGAGTAGAGCACCACCGCCGCCGCGCCGGCGTCTTCCAACTGGCGGATTCTGCTCACGTCTTTGCTCAAGGGAGATGCGGAAACTACCAGCGGGCTCTTGAGGGCAATGCCCATAAACTTGGTCGATAGGTCCATGTGCTTGTCTCCTTCCATGTGGTCCTTTACTGCATTGTAAGCGCGCCGGAGAGAAAGGCTTGCAGGAAAAACCCGCGCGACCGCGAGGGAGGCCCTTGACTTGGCCGCCTCCGTTGCTACACTCAGGAACTTGCGGCGGAGCAGTCCGACCGCATCCGCGGCCGTGGCGGAATTGGCAGACGCGCAGGCTTCAGGTGCCTGTTCTCTTCGGAGAGTGAAGGTTCGACTCCTTTCGGCCGCAGTACAGACCTGGAGGCGTTCATCGGCAAGGGGGGGCGTATCATTCTCCAACCGTTCAGCAATGGTGCAGGACGCTGGCTCCCGTTGCGGATTGTGCGATGCCGAACTCACGGCTTCGGCGATGCTCCGCCGCGGAATCTGCCCGCGGCCCGGCAGGGATTCCTGTACGGCCGTGGGGGAGGCCGGCGCTATAATAGATTGTTAAAGCAGTTTGCAGAAATCTTGTCGCCCTCTTGGTGTTTGCGGCTTCGCCTGGCGGTGTCCGCCTGCATCGACGATGCTGCGGCATCGCCTGCTTCGGCGTCCTTGCCAGGCTGGTCCTCACCTGCCAACAGAACGACAATCTTTCCGCAAAGTGCTCTAGAAAGGGGCTGCCATGGCTCACGAAAGCGAAAAGGACCGGCCGATCGTACTGTTCGTCGAGGCGGAAGCCTGGGAAAGGGAAGACCTCACCAACCGCTGCTCGCACCACTGCGACGTGCGTTCCCACGAGGAGCGTTTGCAGGAGCTTCCGGATGACGAAATTTCGGAGGAGGCGGAGGTCCTCAGCGTGTTCATCCACAGCGAGGTGACGTCCGAGCAGCTTGACCGCCTGCCGAACCTCAAGCTGATCGCCACGCGCAGCACCGGTTTCGACCATATTGACATGGATGCCTGCTCCGAGCGCGGCATCGCCGTGGCCAACGTGCCGACGTACGGCGAAGACACGGTGGCCGAGCACACCTTCGCCATCCTGCTGGCCCTGACCCGCAAGGTGCACCGCTGCTACGAGCGGACGGTGCGGGGGGACTTCAGCATCGAGGGCCTGCGCGGCGTGGACCTGCACGGCAAGACGTTCGGCGCGGTGGGGGCGGGCAGCATCGCCCGGCGGGCGCTGCGGATCGCCGGCGGCTTCGGCATGCGGCGGCTGGCGTTCGACATCCAGCCGGACGAGGTGGCGGCTCGGGAAATCGGTTTCGAGTACATGGACATGGACACGCTGTTGGCCGAGTCGGACGTGGTGAGCATCCACGTGCCGTACAACGAGCACACGCACCATCTGATCGACGCCGAAGCCCTGGGCAAGATGAAGAAGGGCGCGTACATCGTGAACACCGCTCGCGGCGGCATTATCGACCCGGCCGCGCTGATCGACGCCCTCAAGAGCGGCCACCTGGCCGGGGCGGCGCTGGACGTGCTGGAAGCGGAAGGGCGGATCGGCGAGGAGGCGGAGCTTCTCTCCCGCAGCTACGACATGGACACGCTCAAGTCCGTCATCCAGAACCACACGCTGCTTCAGATGCCGAACGTGATCATCACGCCCCACGTGGCGTTCAACTCCGAGGAGGCGGTGCATCGCATCCTGGATACGACGTTCATAAACATCCACTCGTTTCTGGACGGTCGGCCGGAGAACCTGGTGAACCGCCGGAAGGTCAGCGCCTGAGCACGTTCCGCCGCACCCAGTCGAACTCCCGGGCGATGGCCTCGGCGATGTCCCGCGGGCGAAGGTCCGGCGGCAGGACATTCATCGTGTACGTCTCGATTTCCAGATGCTCGCACAGGCCGCCGCGGAGGAGTTCTCCCACCTCGCCGGTGAGTTGCTCTCGCGTGGAGCGGAGCACGTCATCGCCCGGCCAGAACAGCGGCACGTGAAAGTGGGTGCGCCAGGTTTCGGCCTCGTCGATGTCCTTGCTGTCGGCGAGGGCGTCCGGCAGGTCCGCCCATCGCTTGGGGCGCCCCTTGCCCCGCATGCGGACCTGGTGGAGGTACACGGCGTCCTGGAAGCCCTTCAGCCGCAGCCGCGCGGCCTCGGTGGCGTCGCACTCGATGGCGGCCGAGAGCTGCACCTTGCACACATGCAGGCCGCGGGAGGCCAGGCGGCTCAGGCAGGCGGCGGGGTCCTCGAACGCCATGGCCGCGTGAGCGGTGTCGTAGCACACGCCGACGTGCCGCTGGACGGAGGCCCGGGCCTCTTCCTCGTTAAGGCCAAGGGCCTCTTGCAGGTAGGCCGGGCCGCGGAAGCGCGTGAGCATATCCAAGAAGGCGACGATCTCGTCCGTCCGCTCCAGGAAGCAGTCCGGCTCCGGCTCGATGCCGATGCAGACCTCCCGGCCGGTCCGCTCCCGCAGTCGGTGGCAGTGCGCGGCCGCGTCCAGGAGGTTATTCGCCATCTCGTGCAGCATCTCTTCGTTATCGACGGCCGTGCGGTAGGCCAGCGGCGAGGTGGAAATGCTTCCGGAAACGCCCTCCGGCAGCAGGGCCGACAGGATGTCCGCCAGGCGGATGGTGTAGTCTCGCCGCTCGGGCGTGGACCAGCCCGGCTGGTAGACCTTCTCCTTGACCTCCTCGCCGTGGAACCGGCCGAACGGGAAGCCATTGATGGTGAAGGCATACAGCCCGTTGGTCTCCAGGAAGTTGCGGAACTCCGTCAGCGCGTCGCCCTCGACCAGTTCGCGGGAGGCCGCGTCGCTCAGCCGCAGGCCGAGGCCGAACGGCTCGTCCGGGCACACCCTCGCCTTCACGGCCAGCGCGTGCGTGCGGATCGCCTCCAAGTTCTCCGCCCACGTCTCTCCCGGGTGGACGTTCAGGCAGTAGGTGAGATGGACGGGCGGGTCGTTGCGGACTCTCATCGGCTGCGGCTCCGCGCCCGGGCGGACAGTTGCTCCGCGGCCGCGAGGACGGCTTCTTCGTCCATGTGATTCACCTCGACCTTCCGGCCGATGCCGCGGGGCAGCGTGACGCACAGCCGCCCGCCGAGGTGTTCGCGGAACTGGGCCAAACCGTCCAGCACGGCGGGGCGGCCTTCCGGCCCGGCGGCGGTCAGCAATTCGTGCCATGTGGGCAGGCCGCTGGCTTCCAGCGCGGCGAGAATGCCTTCCAACTCTTCCTCGCCCAGCAGGCCCTTGGCCCTTGCGTAGGCGCTGTCCAGCGCGATGCCGACGGCCACGGCCTGCCCGTGCGAGAGGCGGTAATCGGAGAGGATCTCCAGCCGGTGCCCGGCCCAGTGGCCGAAGTCCAGCGGCCGGGCCGAGCCGCACTCGAACGGATCGCCCGAGGTGCGGATGTGCTCCAGGTGCAGCACGGCGCAGCGGCGGACGCACTCGGCCATGGCGGCTTCGCTTCGGGCGGCCAGGGCGGGGGCGCTGTCCGCCAGCCAGGCGAAGAACGCGGCGTCCTTGATGATCGCCACCTTCAGCGCCTCGGCCACGCCGGCGAGCCAATGCTCGTCGGAGAGCGTGGGCAGGAATGCGAAGTCGTTGATCACCGCGAAGGGCGGGGCGAACGTGCCGACGAAGTTCTTCTGCCCGTGCTCGTCCATGCCGGTTTTCACGCCGATACCGGCGTCGTTCTGGGCGAGGGTGGTGCTCGGCACGCGCAACATGCGCAGGCCGCGATGCACGATCGACGCGCCGAAGCCGACCATGTCCAGCATGCTCCCGCCGCCGATGGCGACGACGAAGCTCTGGCGGTCCATGTGCCAGTTGCCCAGGCGCCACATGACGCTCCGCACCGGCTCCCATCCGCGCTTGGCGGCCGGTCCGCCCGGCACGAGCACCGGCCCGCCGGCCAGCTCCACCTGGTCCGGGCGCTCGTGGAAGTACTCGCCGATCTGCGTCAGGAGCGTCGGGTGGGCCTCGGCCACGCCCTCATCCACGAACACGGCCGCACGGTGCACGCGGTTCTCGCCCAGCCGGTTGAGCGTGTCGGCCAGCAGGGGGTTGCGCGGGTGGAACACCCGCCGCGTGAAGTGCACGGGGTATTCGAACGGAACGGAGATAGTCTGCACGTACGTCTCGGCCGGAAAGTCCCCGGCGCACTGCTTCCATTCTCTTGGCATTCTCTCACTCATTAGCTGTTCAGCCACTCTCTTACTGCGTTCGCCAGTTCGACCAGGTTCGCCGGTTTACCGAGGTCCAGCGTGCTCGCCCAGGCGATCTCGCGACCGGGCATGGTCCGCCCGTGGCTGCCGCGGATCTTCGCGGCATCCTGGCTGACGGACATCGGCGGCCAGCCGAAGTACAGCTCGCACGGGTCGTAGCCGGGCTTGTTGTGGATGTCTATGTGCCGGGCGTAGTCCGGCGCCTGCCGCTTGCCTTCCCACCAGGGGTAGGCCAGCCACCTGCCCTGCTCGGCCAGCAGCACGAGCTCTCCGGCGTTGGGGTGATCCAGTGCGGAAGCCCTTTTGCCTTCATTATCTAAGACACGCGCCAGGTGCGGAAGTTCCTGCAAAATGGCTTGCGCCTCGGCCACATCTTCCGGCCGGCGGACGTACACGTGGGCCACCTCGTGGTCGACCACGGCGAAGGCCCGCGATGTGTGGAAGTCCGGATAGAGCATGCCGCGGATGTCCCGCGTTTCCAGAAGCCCGGCCGCGGCGAGCGCCCGGTTCGGAAACACCGCCTCGGAGCAAACGCCGATGGCGTAGTCTCCCCAGACGAGCAGGTCGTAGCCGGCCTTTCGCGCGGCCTCCGCCAGCCCGGAAAGCTGGCTCAGCAGCTCGCTCAGCGCCGCGTCGGACTTCGCGTGGGCGGGACCATATCGCTGGAGGTCGTAGTCCAGCGTGGGCAGGTAGGTCAGCAGCAGGTCCGGGGCGAGGTCGGCGTCCCGCATCACCTCGGCCGCGGCGTCGGCAATCCACCGGCCGACCTTCGCCTTGGCCAGCGGGCCCCAGTAGTGCATCAGGTCGAACTTCCGGCCGACCCGCTCGCACAGCCGGCCGTACAGCCCGGCCGGGCGGCTGTAGCAGTCCATGATCATCCCGCCGTGGTGCTTGTGGATGGGCGCGGGCGAGAGCACCACGTCCACGTCTTCTCCCAGGCTCTGCTGCCAGAACAGCATGCCGACGGTCCTGCCGGCCTCGCGGAAGCGGCCCCATATCCGCTGCCCGGAGACGAGGTCCGCCGACTGCTCCCAGAACATCGGCTTGTGCAGATCCCGCAAGTACAGGCCGTTGGCGACCATGCCGTGGACATCCGGCGCGGCGGCCGTGCGGAACGTGGCCTGCGCCGTGCACGTGACGGCGGGGAAGACGGACTCGGCTGGGCAGAAGTCCATGTCCAGGCGGTTCTGGGCCTCCTGGAGCCGGTTGTGTTGCTTCAGCAGCCCGTGCCCAAGGGCGGCAACCTGGATGACGAGCAGTTTCTCCGCCATGCCCTCCAGCATACCGCGGGACCGCGCGTTTCGGAAGCCATTGCCCGCGGTGCAGTTGTGGTCTGCGCGCGGGGCGAAGCACGGCGGCCCTCACCGCCCGATGAGCCCCGTTACAGAATGCGGACTGTCAGTCTCTTGCCTTCTCGCGGATCGCCAGCAGGTCTTTCATCACGTTATGCAGGCTGCCTTCCCACTCGCTGGCGCCGAAGGCGTCATGGACCTGGCGGTAGAGGGCGTAGAGTTGGGCGTAGACCTTCCCGGCCTTCGCTTGCGGCTTGTAGACCTTTGGCTTGAGGCCGGTCATGGCCCGCTGGGCGGCCGGGATGCTCGCGTATCCGCCGGCCGCGCGCCCGGCCACCACGGCCCCGGCGATGGCCGCGCCCAGCGCGCACGTCTGCGCGGAGCGGGAGACGTACATCGGCCGGCCGGTCACGTCGGCGTAGATCTGCATGACCATCGGGTTCTTCTCGGCGATGCCGCCGCAGTTCACCACGCGCCGCACCTTCACTCCGTACTCCTCGAAGCGGTTGATGATGGTCAGCGCCCCGAAGGCGGTCGCCTCCACCAGGGCCCGGTACATTTCGGCCGGTGTGGTGTAGAGCGTCTGTCCGAGCAGCAGGCCGGTGAGCCGCTGGTCCACGAGCACGGTGCGGTTGCCGTTGTTCCAGTCCAGCGCCAGCAGGCCGGACTGGCCGGGCTTCAGTTGGGCAGCCTGCTTCGTGAGCTCATCGTGCGAGCCGGCTTTCTTTCCGCCCGGCTGCACGTAGTCCACGAACCAGTTAAAGATGTCTCCCACGGCCGACTGTCCGGCCTCCAGGCCGATGCAGCCCGGCACGATGCTGCCGGGCACGATGCCGCAGATGCCCGGCACGTCCTTCAGCGGCTTGCCGGCCGGGTGGATGAGCAGGTCGCACGTGCTGGTGCCGATCACCTTGACCATGGTTCCCGGGGCGATTCCCGCGCCCACGCCGCCAAGGTGGGCGTCGAACGCGCCGGCCGCCACGGGGATGCCGGCGGGGAGGCCCAACTTCTTCGCCCATGCCTCGGTCAGCCCGCCGACGGGCGTGTCGATGGCGTAGGCCCGCGGGCGGAGCCGGTCTCGCAGGTCCGCCAGGGCCGGGTCGAGCTTGCCGAGGAACTTCTTGTCCGGGTAGCCGCCCCAGGCATCGTTGTACATCGCCTTGTGCCCGGCCGCGCACACGCCGACCACCAGCGTCTGGGGGGCTTCCGTGCCGGTGAGCATGGCGGGGATCCAGTCCGCGCATTCCACCCACAAGTGGGCGGCGTTGAACACGGCCGGGGCGGTGCGCTTGCAGTGCAGGATTTTGCTGAAGAACCACTCGCTGGAATAGACGCCGCCGCACTTGGCGAGGTATTGCGGGCGCATCTTGCGGGCCAAGGCGGTGATCTCCTCCGCCTCGGCGACGGAGGTGTGGTCCTTCCACAGCCAGGCCATGGCGGCCGGGTTCTTGGCGAATCGCTTGGAGAAGGCCAGCGGCCTGCCGTCGGCGTCCACGGGGATCGGCGTCGAGCCGGTGGTGTCCACGCCGATGCCGATGACGTCTGCTGCTTTGAAGCTCTTGCGGGCCTTTTTCGCGTCGGCGAGGGCTTTTCGGACGGTCATTTCCGCGCCCTTCACGTAGTCGGCGGGGTGCTGGCGGGCGAGGTTCGGGTCCGAGGAGAGGATCACGCCCTTCGTGCCGTGGGCGTAGTTCCACACGGCCGTGGCGAGTTCCTTGCCGTTGCGGGTGTCGACGACAATCGCTCGCACGGAGTTCGTTCCGTAGTCCAGTCCGATCGAGTATTTGGCCATGGCGTGCATCCTTTCCGGTCCTGCATCGTTGTGCGATGAACTGAGATGATAGAGCCGGCGCGGTCGGTTTTCCAGCCTCGCCATGAAGGCTCCGCAAAAGGAGCATTCGGCCCGCTGGGTATGCGCGCCCGTATGGAAAAAAGGAGCCGCCGAAACCTCGCAAGGCGTCGGCGGCTCCCGATGGCTTAGAAGGTGCTCCGGGCGTCTACTGTTTCGGAGCGATCAATGAGATAATCTTGTCGCTCGGCAGGCCCATCGCGCCGGCGGCCTGGGCGGCGGCGTTCAGCAATTCGGGCGATCCCTGTCCTTCCACGACGGCCATCACCGCCTGGGCCAGTGAGTCGGTCAGCAGGTTGCCGTGGGCCCGCAGCGATGCGCTCAACGCTTGGAACGCGGCAATCCGCACCGGCTCGTCCACGTCGTTGCGGGTCGCCAGGCCGGCGATGGCTCGCTGGGCGTCGGAATCGGCCATGGCGGCAAGCGCCTCGGCCGCCGCCACGCGAACCGCAGCCCGGGGGTCGGCCAGCGCCTCGATCAGGGCCGGCCTCGCCAGGGAGGCATTCAGCACCCTGTTGGCCGTGAGGGTAAGCTTCTCGACGGCCTTGGCGGAACGCACGGCGTAGTCCGTCGCCTCCTCGGGGGAGATCGGCCGGCCGACGCCCAGGGTCAGGGCGTTGTCGGCGGCTTCCGCCAGGTTTCCGCCTTCCGGCAGGATGGCGATTCGCCCGTCCCGCTTGGCCAGGCGGTTCATCTTGTTGGTGTCCACGGCCAGAACGATCGGCACGATGGCCATGGGCGCCTCGGACCGCAACCGGGCGACTTCGTCCGTCGCGTCGGTCATGCCGGCCAGGACCACCAGGTCCACGCCCGCGGAGGTCGCCGCCGCGGCCAGGGCCCGGGTCAGCTCCGGCTCGTGGATCACGTCATAGCCGGCGCCGCGAAGCGTGTCCTTCATGGCGTTTGCGGCCTCGCCGCCGGCGATCAGGACCGCCCGCTTCTGCCCGGTCTGCCGCAGGGCCTTGCTCAGCACGTCCATCACCAGCAGTTCGTCCTGCCCGCGACCGATGGGCTTGGCCGGCAGGGCGCCCGCGAGAGCCAGACCCGCGCCGAACTGCACGCGGCGGTTGGGGTACCGCAACGCCTGCACCAGCGGCTGCATGCCGCCGGCCACCGGCTCCACGAGGTTCTCCGACCCGGCGGTGCGAGCCAGGGCCTTGATGGCGCCGACGGCGACCGGCTCGCTATGGTCTTTCATCGCGCGGGCCAGAACGTGCTGGAGGTACTGGGCCGGGGAGGCCAGGGCGTAGTACTCCGCCGAGGGCCTCTCGCCGCGGGTCGGGTCGGCAGCATCGGCCGGGAGGTCCGCTTCCTTGCGCAGATTGGCCGCGATCCACAGACTCACGGCCGGGTGGAACTCCGGATCATGCTGCAGGGCCCGCTCGCTGTATCGCATGGCGTACACATCGCAGAAGATGGGGCTCGGCGCCACCTTGTACGTGAGGCCGAGGTTCGCCCGCCAGTACCAGACATTGGCCGTGTCGTAGCGCATGTCCGGGCGGACGGACTCGGCTTGATAGTAGTACCGCTCGGCGAGATCGTAGTAGAGTTCGGCTACGCTCTTTTCCAGGGCCTTGGCCCCGGCGCAGGAAACGATCGCGCCGCGGGCGGCGCGCTTGGTGCTGTCCAGCACGCCGTCGCGCTCCATTAATTCCTTGAGCTGCGGCACGCAGTGCGGGTAGCCGATGCGCCCGAGGGAAATGGCCAGCCATTCCTGGAGTTTGGCGTCGTCGGTCCGCAGCGCCGCGGCCATCGGGCGGACGGCCTCTTTGCCGAGCTTGGGCAGCATGGTGACGATGCGCTCTTTGAGCAGGTTGCTCGCCTTCGGGTCCGTCAGTTTCTGGATGAGTTGCGGCAGGGCGTACTCGCCGGAGACGTTGAGCCGACGCACGCCCAGTTCATAGGCGGAAAGGCTTTGCCCGAGCATTTCGATGGACCGGGCGATCTGCTCCGGGTCGGCGCGCTCGGCCTCGTAGCCTTGCTCAATGATCTTGCGGAGTTTCTGGATGGTCTCGGCCATGCCGGGGAGTTTCTCGCCCCGGGCCAGGGTGACGCGATAGGTCGGGGTGGTGACCGAAACCGCGTAGATTTCCCGCGGCTGGGCGCCGCTGGCGAGGATGGCCTCGGCGTACGTCTTGGCCAGGTCGGCCCGGGCCAGCTTGATGTAGTGCAGCGTGTCGGCCCAGAGTTCGGGCAGTTTCTTTCCATCCGAGGCGTTCGCGGCATCTTGCGCCACGCACACCGCGGGAAGGGCCATTACGGCTACCAGGAGTACGACCAGCTTGATCTGTCTTGACGCAAACATGCTATCTCCCGTCCAAGCGAACCAACGATTTGCGCGGCATGCGCTGTGCTGCGTTCACGACCGTACCTGCCTGTGATGTAACTCTATGGGATGAATAAAGCTCGCCTTCCATGGCCAGCGCAGGTCGCTGGCGATTATAGAAACCCCGAAACCGGTGTCAACAAAATCCGGATCCATCGGCGATTTGCGAACTGGCGATTTGGTTGCGGGGCGGAATCTCCGGCCGGCGGCCGCCGGCCAGCAGGCCCGACTGGAGGCAGCCCGGGGCCTGCGGGGCTACCTCCCCGGCTTGCCCGGCCAGTCCAGCACCGCGCCGGTGTCGGCGGAGGTGGCGTGGGCGGCGTAGCGGCCGAGCGCGCCGTGGCGGATTGGAGCGGGGCGCGGCTTGTATGCCTTGCGCCGGCGACGGAACTCCGCGTCGGTCACCTTGGCGTTCATCGTGCCGGCCGGGATGTCGATCTCGATGGTGTCGCCGCTGGCGAGCAGGCCGATCTCCCCTCCGGCGGCGGCTTCCGGCGAAACATGCCCGATGCACGCCCCGGCCGTGCCGCCGCTGAAGCGGCCGTCGGTGATCAGCGCACACCGGTCGCCCAGGCCCATTCCCTTGATGTAGCTCGTCGGGGCGAGCATCTCCTGCATGCCGGGCCCGCCTTTGGGGCCCTCGTTGCGGATGACCACCACGTCGCCGGGCTTCACCTTCCCGTCCAAAATGCCCTTGCAGGCGTCTTCCTGGCTCTCGAAGATCCGCGCGGGCCCGGAATGCCTGTACATCTTCGGGTCCACGCCGGCGAGTTTGACGATGGCCCCGTCCCGGGCGATGTTGCCGTACAGCACCACCAGCCCGCCTTTGGCCGTGTAGGCGTCTTCCAGTTCGCGGATTACCTCGTAGTCGTCGAAGGACGGGTTGTGGTTCAGCACCGGCAGGTCCCTGGCCTTGCCGGTGCGGTACATCTCCCGCACCTGCTCCACGCTCCGGCCGGTGGCCTGCCAGCCGTTGAAGTAGATGTCCTTCGCGGCCTTGGAGAGCTTCTTGCTCCGGACGGACCACTTCTCCAGGTTCGCCATCACGTTCTCGCCGGTGACGGTCATGCAGTCGGTGTTCACCAGCGAAGGCTTGTCCCACCACAGGGCGCCGAGGATCGTGTGAATGCCGCCGGCGCGGTGGACGTCCTGCATGTGGAATATCTTGCCGTCCGGCGTGGCGGAGGGCGCCACGCGGCAGATATTCGGCGTGCGCTTCGAGACGCGCTCGATGTCCTTCAGGCCGAACTTCACGCCCGCCTCGTTGGCCATCGCCAGCAGGTGCAGCACGGTGTTGGTCGAGCCGCCCATGGCCATGTCGAGCGTGAAGGCGTTGGCGAACGCCTTGCGGTTCATGATCTTCCGAGGCAGCAGGGGGTAGGTCTTCCCGCAGCCGTCTTTGGCCCATTCGTTGGCCATGCGGACGATGCGCTTGGAGGCCTCGCGGAACAGGTCCATCCGCGCCGGGCTGGTGGCCAGCGTGGTGCCGTTGCCGGGCAGGGCGATGCCGATCGCCTCGCACAGGCAGTTCATGCTGTTGGCGGTGAACATGCCGCTGCACGAGCCGCAGGTGGGGCAGGTGTTGTCTTCATACTCGGCCACCTGCTTCTTGCTCATCCGGCCGGTTGTGTGCTGGGCGACGGCGTAGAACTGGTCGATCAGGTCCACGTCCTGCCCGGCCACGCGGCCGGCTTCCATCGGCCCGCCGGAGCAGAAGATCGTGGGGATGTTCAGCCGCAGGGCGGCCATGAGCATGCCGGGGACGATCTTGTCGCAGTTCGGGATGCAGATCATCGCGTCGAAGGGGTGCGCCTCGCACATGCTCTCCACGCAGTCGGCGATCAGCTCCCGGCTGGCCAGCGAGTACTTCATGCCGGAGTGGCCCATGGCGATGCCGTCGCAGATGGCGACCGTGTTGAACAGGATGGGCGTGGCGCCGGCCGCGCGGATCTCTCGCTTCACGTACTCGCCCACGGCGTCCAGGTGGCAATGGCCGGGCACTACGTCCGTGTAGCTGTTGACCACGGCGATCATCGGCCGCTTGATGTCCGCATCGCTCAGGCCGGTGGCCTTCATGAGGCTGCGGTGGGGGGCGCGTTCGATTCCTTCTTTCATCCGGTCGCTGCGCATGGGTTTGCTCCCGCTGGTCTGGGTTCACTTAGAAAGCGGCATTATGCCGCGCGGCGGGCGGGGAAGGCAAGCTTGTCGCCGCGGCCGCCCGCGGATAGACTAATGGTATGCATAAGGTTGCGGACGTGCAGATTCTGGAGGGGCGGCGTGTCCATCTGCGATTCGCGGATGGCGCCGAAGGCGACGTGGACCTTGCCGGCCTGGCGGGCAAGGGTGTCTTCGCCGCATGGGAGGACGAGGGAGCGTTTCAAGCCGTTACAATCGGGGAGGCCGGCGAGTTGCGATGGGGCGACGAGATAGAGCTTTGTCCGGACTCACTCTACATGCAGGCTACGGGCAAGACGCCGGAGCAGGTGTTCCCAACGCTGCGGCAGGAAGCGGTCGATGCCTGAGATCGCCCGGTTTTACGGTATCGTGATTCGCATGTACTTCGCGGATCACAATCCGCCTCATTTCCATGCATTCTACTCCGGCCTGGAAGCCCTTGTGGATATCAGAACCTTGGCGGTGTTCGCGGGCTATCTTCCCCCCAGAGCATTGGGCTTGGCAGTGGAGTGGGCCGCCATCCACCAAGATGAGCTGTTGGCCGACTGGGAGTTGGCTCGCGAAGGCCGGCCGCCGATTCGGATCGAGCCGCTGGTATAGGGGAGAGTCGGCTGCTTCCCGCTTCACTCCACGTACTCCGTCGCGTTGCCCATCGTGGGCAAGCCCTCGATGGCCTTGAGGATGCAGTTTGTGGTCGAGTCCTCCCGCCCGGCGAAACAAACCGCCGGAAGGGGCGAGGCTTGGCTTTTCGCGTCGGAGGGACGGTTTCTCTGCCGATACAGACAGAGTAGGATGGGTGCGGGTATGGGCCGCGCGGCATGGCTCAACACGGGACGCCGGGTGCATGAGAATCGGAATTCGCGCAAAAGTAATCGCGCTGCTGACGGCCGTGGCGCTGCTGCCGTTGGCGGCGGCCCTCGCCACCATTGTGATCGGCGGCACGCGCCTGCGCAGTGAGACGTTCGGCAAGGCCGTGGAGGCCGTGGCCGCCTCCGAGGCGAGCAATCTCGAAACGGGGCTGGTCCAGGACGCGCAGAAACACTTGACCGTGTTGCAAGAGCGGACGGTGGTGGACTTTCTGGCCGCGCAAGACACGCCGCTTTCCGAACCGCGGCGCGCGGAGCTGGACCGCGAGTGGCCCACGTTGCCGATGGACAAGGGGCCGCTGGCGGACGTCCTTAACAACCCCGCGTTTGTGGACGTGGGGTTGATCCCGGAGTTCGATCCGCGCTTCCGGGAAGTGCTCGTCACGGATCGTCACGGGCAGTTGGTCTACGCCTCCGGCCGAACCTCCGACTTTTACCAGGGCGACGAAGCCTGGTGGCGAATGACCCACGCCGAAGGGAGCGGCCGCGTGGTGATTCCGCCCATCGCCTACGACGAGAGCGGCATGGTCTGGAGCGTGAGCCTGTGCGTGCCGATTGTGCGGGAGGGCCGGGTGGTGGGCGTGGCGAAGGCCGTGCTGGACGCCACCGGCTGGATCGGCGGCTTGCGCCGCGAGGTGGGCGAAGGAATGGCGTCCGTTATGCTGGTCCGCCGGGACGGGCTGATTTTGCTGCGGGACGAGACGCCGCCACTCACCCAGACGGCCGGCGAATGGTCCGGCCGAATCGCCGGCGGGGCGGAAGGGGGATGGCGTATCACGTCCGACGGGCAGATCCAGGGCTTCGCGCCGGTGCGCATGCCGGAGGAGGTGGCCTCGTTCCGGACGCACAGCCCGGACTGGATGCTGGTGCTGTACATTCCGGAGAGCCGGGCGATGGGGCCGGTCTACGCGCTCGGCTTCGAGGTGCTGGCACTGGGCGCGGCGATCATCGGGGCGCTGTTCCTGGCCGGGCTGTTGCTGGTGGACCGGTCCATCGTGCGCCGCATCCGAAAGCTGGAGCAGGCCACGGCGCGCGTGGCGGAGGGAGACTTCGGCCACCGCGTCCATCCGGACTCCTTCGGAACCCGGTTGACCGGGGCCGACGAGATCGACGAACTCGCCACGAGCTTCAACCACATGATCGAGCAGGTGCAGAACTCTCACCGGCAGTTGGAGGAGACCAATCGCATGCGGATGGACTTCCTCCGCATCGCCAGTCACGAACTCCGCACGCCGATCAGCTACATCATGGGCATGGCCCGCCTGCTCAAGGAAAGCGAAGACCCTCGCAAGCTCTCCCACGCCGTGCAGGCGATGGGGGAGAAATCCGCCCGGCTGAGCGAGATTATCCAGTCGATGTTCAAGCTCATGACCGAAAGCAGGGGCCAGTTGGACCTGCGGTACAGTTGTTTTCGCGTGACGAAACTCCTGGAGAGCGTCTATCGCACGTGCCGCCCGTTCATCGACCAGCGCAACCAGCGGCTGATCATCGAGGGCGGGGAGAATCTGCCCCCCCTGGAGGCGGACTGGGACAAAGTATCCGATATCGTCGAGAACCTGGTGATGAACGCCATCAAGTTCACGCCGGACGGCGGAGTGATCAAGGTGCGGGCCGGCATGGAGCTGGGCAGCCGCATCATGCTGACCGTGCAGGACCAGGGGCCGGGCATCTCTCGCGAAGAACTGCCGCACATCTACGATCCGTTCTACAGCGGCAAGAACGTGATGCAGCACTCCTCCGGCGAGGTGGCCTACGGCAAGCGCGGCATGGGGCTGGGGCTGGCGATCGTCAAGCACTTCACGGAAATGCACGGCGGTTCGGTGCGGGTGAGCACGGGCGAAAACGGCAGCACCTTTACGGTGTCGATCCCGGTTTCTCCGCCGGAGGAAATCCGCAGGCAGGTGCCGCCGGACGCGCTGGCCGTGCGCCCGGCCGAGCCGCCCCGGACGCCTCAGCCGCCGTCCCCGGCGGATTCTTCCTCGGCGTGACTGAGCAGCATGTGGATGGCGGAGATGACCTCGTCCGGGTCGAAGGGTTTGGTGAAGTAAGCGTCGGCGCCGGCCTGGAAGCCCCGTTGGCGGCAGTCTTCGCTGTCCAGGGCGGTGAGCATGACGATGGGCATGTGGTTGCGGTCCATGCCGCGAAGCCGCTGGCAGGTCTCAAACCCGTCCATTTCCGGCAGCATCACGTCCAGCAGCACGGCATCGGTGTTCTGGCGCTTACAGACCTCCAACGCCTCCCGACCGGTATAGGCGGGCACGGCGTCCAGCCCATGCACCGCCAGCAGCTCGCGCTGGAGCTCATTCATCTCGACGTCGTCTTCCACGACCATCACTACGGGGCGATCGCCCATAAGCCTGTCTTGCCTCTCACGCACAATATCTTCGCAATCACGGCCCCGCCCGCATACAGTATAAGGCTTGGTGTCTGCTTTGTGTTGTGCGACGGACCCGGAATTCTTCTCAGGCGTCATGACCAGACCATCCGCCTTGTTGCCGACAAGCGAGCAGCTCCGCGAGGCGATCCGGCTGTACGTGGAGAAAGCCTACGGCCAGGAGCCGCCCGCCGCAATGCGCAAACTCGTTCCGCCCGAGGATTTCCGCCCAGCCGATTGGCTGATGGAAGATCAGGTTGAGCGGGATCCGTCCGGTGCGCCGCTCCAGGCCGTCCGGTCCTTCGCGCTGCGGCTGGGCAACCGGCACTATCCACACATGAAGCTGCGGCTCTCCCGTCCGCCCCGCGACGCGATCTATCTGTTCAGCGTGGATTCGCATGACGCCTTCCTCCAGGCGCCGCCCGGCTCGCCGGACTTCGCCGCGCTGGAGCAACTCAAAAAGCAGAACGCGGTTCTCTCCTCGCGGATCCTGGAGGCCTGGGACCAGGCCAACCTGCCCACGGAGAAGAACTACCTGCGTCTGAAGATCAGACAGGCCAAAGACAGAAAGGACAGGTAGCGGGGCGCCGCCTGTCGGCGGATTCCCGCGCACCGGACAGACGATGGACGAACTGCTGCTCCAGCGACGATACCTCATCAACTTCGAGAGCCGCCGTCTGCCGCACATCTTCACGGATGTGCTGGTGATCGGCGGCGGGGCGGCCGGCCTGCGGGCGGCGATCTCGGCGGCGGGCTTCGGCGAGGTGATCCTCGTGGCCAAGGGCGCGAGAGAGGAGTCCAACAGCTACTACGCCCAGGGCGGCCTGGCGGCGGTGATGGACCCGTCCGATACCGTCGATGCGCACATTGCCGACACGCTCAGCACGGGCGCCGGCCTGTGCGACGAGGAGGTGGTGCGGACCGTGCTGCGAGCCGGGCCGGAGCATATCCGCGAACTGCGCGAGTGGGGCGTGCGTTTTGACATGGCCGGCGAGGGGCTGGCCCTCGGGCGGGAGGGCGGCCACACGGCCAACCGGGTGATCCACGCCCAGGGAGACGCCACCGGCCGCGTGCTGGTGGAGGGGCTTCAGGCCCGGGCGGCGGACACGCCGAGGCTGAAGGTGTTCGACGAGTGCTTCGTGATCGACCTGTTGACCGACCCGCCCGCCGGCGGCAACGGCGCCGTGTGCGTCGGGGCGCTGACGTTCCACCCCCGTTACGGGCTTCAGATCATCCGGGCGAACCAGACGATCCTCGCGGCCGGCGGGGCGGGCATGCTGTGGCGCGAGACCAGCAACCCCCCCAACGCCACGGCCGACGGCATCGCCTTGGCGTTCCGCGCCGGGGCCACGCTGGCGGACCTGGAAATGATGCAGTTCCACCCGACCACCCTGTACGTGGCCGGCGCCACGCGGGCGCTGATTTCCGAGGCCGTGCGCGGCGAGGGCGCGTACCTGGTCAACCGCGCCGGCGAGCGGTTCATGCCGGATTACCACGAGATGGCCGAGTTGGCTCCGCGCGACGTGGTGAGCCGGGCCATCATGGACCAGATGGCCCGGACCGGCTCCACGCACGTGCATCTGGACGTGCGGCGGCTCGGGGCGGAGGCGTTCGCCGCGCGGTTCCCGGAAATCGACCGGCAGTGCCGCTCGTTCGGCCTGCGGCCGGAGCGGGACCTGATCCCCGTGCACCCGGCCGCGCATTATATGATCGGCGGGGCCGTGGTCAGCGCCGACGGGCAGAGCAGCCTCTCGGGCCTGCTGGCCTGCGGGGAGGCGTCCTGCACCGGCCTGCACGGGGCGAACCGGCTGGCCTCCAACAGCCTCACCGAGGCGCTGGTCTACGGCAAGCGCTGCGGGGAAGTGGCGGGAGAAACCGCCGCCGAGATGCGCGAAGGCCTGACCGCTCGATCCATCGACTGGACGAACGAGCAGGCCGAGCGGACGGAACTGGACCTGACGGACATCCGCAACTCGCTGCGGTCGATCCTGTGGCGGAACGTGGGCGTGGTGCGGCGCGGCGACCGCCTGGCCGAGACGAAGGAAATTGTCCAGTTCTGGATACGCTACGTGCTGGACAAAGACTTCTTCTCTCCGGCCGGCTGGGAGGTGCAGAATATGCTGACGGCCGCCCGGTTGGTCGTGGAGGGCGCCCTGGCCCGCACGGAGACCCGCGGCGTGCACTACCGCGAAGACTTCCCCGAGAGGAGCGAAGACTGGCGGCGGCATCTGCACGTCCGGCGGACCGAAGGGAAACTGCTAGTGGAGTAGCGGGCGGAAGCCAGAAGTCAGAGGCCAGAGGTCGGAGGTCCGCAACGGCAGCATCTCCGCTTTCGGCTTCGACGCTCGCCTTCGCTAGAGCATTTTGCGGAAAGAATGTCGTCCTGTTCGTCGGTGAGGACAAGCAAGTCGCCCGACCTGCAACCGATTCGGTTCACGCCTCCGGCAAATCAATCCGCTTCCGCAACACGTTCATCAGTTGGAGTTCTTCCTGCTGGATACACTTGCGCATGATCCGCCACCGATCAGCATGCTGTTCCGGTTGATTGACCACGTAGTTGCTTCGCAGGACAGCGTCCAGCACTCTGTCCAGACATGTTTCGGCTGGTTCACCTTGGACGATACTGGGCATAAGGTCACCAGCAAGCGTTATGTATGCGGAGCCAAAAGACAAGGCACCGAACAGAAGGTGGGTTGCGTCAAACAATTCACATAGCTCGTCTAGTTCCACATTCTTACCCTGCTTGCGACCTTCATCTGACAGTAATCTATGGGCAATGCGCTTATGCCGTATGTAGGACAGCCTATCAGCGATTCCTTTGGAACGTGCGTCGAACTTCCGCTCCTTGAGTGTTGCCTTGAGGATATCCCTCTTACTCTCTGAAGCCCATTTCGCTTCCATGATCCAGCTGCGAAACGTCAGAAGGCTGTGCGTATCTTTTCGTTTGTCGTTCGTGAGAGCATGGAGAATGATGCATGCAGACAGGTAGAAATTGCTAATAACTAATCGCCAGAATTCCATTTCAGATGGTGCGTACAGCATGTCGAAAGGGAACTCCTCGAGTTGCTGCAATGAACGCAATGTGCCATGGACGTGGACCATTCGACACCAGATGTCCGCATGAAGGCGTTTGTATTCCTCCGCGAAGTCATCTGTGAATAGATCGGCTGGCTTCGTATTGGCTAGCTCAGGATGGCTAGAAGCCTGCCATTTCCTGAGGTCTTCAAGGTAGTGCTCTGTGTCTCGCTGTGCACTCAAGTGCAGTCTCCCTTGCTGCGAAGGACATGTTTGCCGTTTTCGAGTCCAAGGGCAAGGCACCTCGCCTGCTTCCATCGGTTTCACTAGGCTCTGTTTGAAAACGCCAATTTGAGGCTTCGTTCGATGATCGCGAGTTTCAGCATGGCCAGGAAGTTGACCGCCAGCTTCTCGAATCGGGTTCCGATTCG